>X369_Koala__coassemble_72_pt1 | contig 24709 bp, 9 predicted proteins | sample X369_Koala__metabat2_high_PE_004 | metagenome-assembled genome bin X369_Koala | reverse complement strand
CTTTTAGTAATTTTGTTCCGAATTTTTGTTGCCGAATAGTCGGAAATAACGCAAAAATAAATATATTATTAACTAAATTATCAAAGCAATGAGGAAATTTTTCTTCTTTTTAGTGGCGATGGCTATGTGCCTTGTGATGCCGCTAAATGCTGCGGTGACGTATTATTTGGGTCCGGTGAGCTTTGAGGATGGCCAGATTCCGTCTGGCTGGGCGGTGGATACGCTGTGGAGTGTTGAGGGTGGACAGGATACGACGCTTACCTTCCCGGATGGTGCCGCAGATGGCTATTATCGTGTGACCGCCAAATGCGGAAACAACAGTTACGATGAGGTCAATGCCTCTCTGGTTACGCCAGCCGTAAATCTGGTTAACATGGAGCCGGTACTTTCATTCTCGTATGCTGCTCCGGCGTTTGAGGGCAAATGTGACACGCTCTTCGTGCTCTATCGCTTGAACGCGAGTGCCGAGTGGACGACGCTGGCGACCTATGCCCGTGTGCCTTCTTGGAAACGAGTGTACGAGATGGAGTTGCCCCAGGCATCGATTAGTGGTACGGCGGTACAGGTGAAGTTCGTGATGCACCACGGCTCGGGTTCTTCGAACATATACGGTGCCTCGCTGGACAACATTATGATCTACCAGCGTTCCTCGTGCGAATCCCCCGAAATCTCTACCTTCTCGCTGGAGAAGAGTTTGGTGTATGCGGAGTTTACCCCGCATGCCGGTGGAGCGGAATCGACCTTCTATGATGTGCTCATCTCGGGCAGCAAGGTGGATCCGGATACGGTGAAGGATTTCTCTGGCTTTGAGTATTATGCGGCCGGTTCGTTTGATAACTATGTCGAACATGACAGTCTTGAGGCGAACACCAAGTATTGGCTTTATGTTCGTTCGAACTGCGGCGATAACCTGACGGGTTATACCGATTGGACGGAGAAGGCTTTCACTTCGCCTCAGTTGATTAATGTTCCTTATGTGGAGTCCTTTGATGAAACTTCGTCGATGGTTGGATGGGGTACGTATTGCAGTGCAGGTCTGAGTGGTGTGCCGGCTGTTATTACCAGTTCGACCTACATGAAGTCCTTCAGTCTGAATGATTCCAAGAGTCTTTACTTCGGTGCTAAATCGACTACTCCGACCTCTGTAGGCGGATGTCTCTCTGCCGGTCAGTATGTCTATGCGACTACGCCCCAGGTGAACAATATTCCTTTGAACCAGTTGCAGCTGTCCTTCTGGGGTACTGCTTATCTGCACACGCCGGGTCAGTATGCACCTGTGTTGGAGATAGGTGTGATGACCGATCCGGAGAATCCGTCTTCCTTCGAGTTGATTGACTCCGTTACGATTGAGTCGGCACAGCAGTTCAAGAAATTTACGATTAGTTTTGCGTCCTACACGGGCGAGGGATATACGGTGGCCTTCCGCTGCAAGGGTGGTGAGCTGCTGAACCAGTTCGCGATAGATGACGTGACGTTCGAGCAGATTGATATTCCCGTTCCTGCTCAGCCTGTGTTGACGGCTATCACGCCGAGCCAGCTGAACCTGAGTGTGAATAAGAACGGTGCGGATTCGTGGAACCTGATGCTGGCGAACAGCTACGATCACGATACTATTCCGGCAGCGATTCTCTCGCAGTCGGGCATCAGCGCTAACACCTATTCGTTAAGTATCCCGGATAGTCTCCAGGGTAAGGTGGTTACGATTTACGCCCAGGGTGTAAAGGGCGGCGTGGCTGGCGAATGGTCCTTCCCGCTCACGGTTCGTATCCCGCAACTGATTGCCGATACGGTGCCGGTTACCATGAGCCTGACGGAGACCTATTCGACCAAGACGCTCGAGAATGAGTTCAAGTCGAGTTACTCTGGGAAGAGTGTTCCGGCTATCGCGCACTTCCAACTCGAAAATAGCACGTATGTTCCGACCATCTCCAGCAGCGCCATCAGTTTGCCTACGGTAGGAAACTACTTCGCGTTGGGATACCTGCCCACGCTGAATACGAAGGAGATTGTCTTCTACCTCCGTGGTTCGAGCTCTGTGGCTGGTAAGGTGGCACTGGGTGTGATGACGAACCCCTATGACGCATCGACCTTCGAGCTCCTCGCTGAGTTCGATGGTGAGAAGTCGTCTACGGAGTTCTCCGAGTGCATCTATGACCTCGACCAGTATACGGGCAATGGCCACTACCTGGCCTTCAAGTCCGAGGCATCTGCCAATATGATCAAGGATATCCAGATCGACTCTATCCCGACTTGCCGTAAGGTGACTGCCGTGGATTGCACGGCCGGTAGCAGCAAGGCTACCCTCAGCTGGGATGCCAACAACATGTCTTCGTGGCAGGTAGTGGTATCGACCAGCAGCACTTTCGCTGATACGGTGGCCAACGAGGTTGTGGATACCGCATACTGCGTAGTTAGCGGACTGGAGAGCGAGCAGACCTATTATTATAAGGTCAACACCATCTGCGGTACGGATACCGTACAGATGTATGGCAAGAAGTCCTTCACGACCGCGCTGGGTATTCCTTATTCCGTGCCATTTAGCTCCTCTACTCCTTCGGGTTGGACCCAGGCTACGGGTCTTCTGGAGGATGTGTTCAACGGTACGGCCCTGACCTCTTCCAGCAGCGGCTGGACAACGACGACGGCCGGTGCCGGCTATCTGACGCTGGACGGTTATGCCGCTCGTTACGAGATCTGGTCTACCGGTAAGAAGCAGTGGCTGATTACGCCGAATATATCGCTGTCGGATTATGCCGGTCAGAATATTCGTCTTACCTTTGATGCAGCGCTGACTCCGTATAGTTCTTCTTACGCATCGAGTCGTAACAGTGGCACGGACGATAAGTTCGCTGTGGTAATCAGTACGGATAATGGCGTAACGTGGAATCGTGCCAATGCTACGATCTGGAGCAATGACTCCACGGGCAATCGCTCCCTGAATGCACTGCCCATGACGTCCTTCGAGAAAGTTGCAATTGACCTCTCCTCGTATTCGAACGGTACGGTTAAGATTGGCTTCTATGCCGAGTCTACTGTCTCGAATGCTGATAACTATATCTATGTCGATAACGTCAATGTGTCTGTCTTCGATCCCAACTGCCCGGGTATGACCAAGGTGGCTGCGCTCAATGTTACGGATGCTTCGGCCGAGATTGACTGGACTGCAGACGGAACCCAGCGTGCGCTCATTCAGGTGGCTACTGCCGACAACTTTGCCGACAGCGTCCTGGTATACAGCGACACGGTGGAGGTTACTCCTACCCTGGTGAACAACTTGGAGGGTAACACGCAGTACTACGTACGTGCCGTGCAGGTTTGCGACCCGAACCAGGAATATCAGTCTGCTTCCTTCAAGACCCTGTGCGACTCCATTACGCCGGCCGAATTCGGTACGGAGACATTCTCTGCGACCGGAGTGCTCGACTGCTGGAAGGTGGATCACGCGACGGACGGTAGCTCTTCGTATGCTAGCAATGAACCTGTGGTTGCGTCGCTGACCGGATTCGGCAAGATGCTGCAGTTCAGCAGAACTTCTACCACCTACAATGACGGTCTCTATGCCATCACGCCCGCGTTCCTCATCCCGGATAGTATGAATCACTATCAGGTTGAGTTCGACGCCGTGAATACCTCGACTTCGGCTAGCGCTATCAACCGCCTGAAGGTGGGTGTTGTTTACAATCCCTCTGACTTGAGTACCTTCTCGATCATCAAGACCATCGCGGTAAGTGCCGCAGCGGATTCTACTAAGATGAAGCACTATACCGTTCCTTTCGATAAGTATGATGGTGATGATAACGAGGACTACGGAACGTATGTAGGCTTCATGGTGGAGGGTGGCGATTCTCTCTATACCATCAATATTGATAATGTACAGCTCAATGTTCTCTCGTCGTGTAGGACGCTGGAGGACATCGTGTCGAAGAATATCTCGGTTACGTCGGCTGAACTCGCTTGGGACAGCATTGCGCCTCAGTATGAGGTAGCTCTGTTCCAGTATCGCTCTATCGATAGCGCCAAGGTCTTCTCGGCTGTGGTCGATTCGAATGCCATTCATATCGACAGTCTGAACAGCAATACGACGTACTATGCTACCGTTCGTGCGATTTGCCAGGAGGGCGATACTGCCAACTGGAGCGCGTTCGTTGAGCTCCATACCGAGTGCGCGGCCGTGACCGAGTTCCCCTGGTCGGAGAACTTCGACAGCATCGCTGCGGGTAACCTCGCTATCGACTGCTGGAGCAACTACCACTCGGCGGGTACGGGTACCACCGTATTCCAGGTGAACACCTCGACTGTGGGTGACAACAAGACCCACACGCTGAAGCTGCCTGATGCACAGGTTGGTAACCAGGTTCGCCTGGAGCTTCCGTTCATGGATATCCCTGAGGCAAATGCGTATGAGTTCCGCATGGATATGTACCGTCTCTCGAGCAACAAGCTGTTGGAGGGTATCATCGTCACGGCCGAGCAGGGTGAGAATGTGGATACCTTGCTCTGGATTCCGCGTAGCATGGAGGCTTCTACCGCTACGGTGGAGGCTGTGTCGGAAGCCGGCTGGTACAAGTATTCGGCCGCTATCCCATTTGTCGGAGAGGGTAAGATTGTCCTGACCGGTTACAGCCAGTACGGCAACTACTCCAGCGCCGATAACCTGGAGGTACGTCTGATCCCGACCTGCTCGACGCCTAAGCATCTGCAGGCGGCGGCTGTCGGTCTCGATACGGCTCAGGTGGTATGGCAGGGTGAGAGCACGACGGGTTATATCGTCGAGCTCGCTACGAATTCCGATTATAGCACGAAGGTGGATTCCGTTCTTGTTAACGATACTGCCTGTACCTTCCATGGTCTGGTGAACAGCTCGACCTACTATGTTCGCGTCCACAGCAACTGCGATGGCGGTGACATGGCTACGACGAACTTCACGACTCTGGTGGGCCTGCCCTTCACGGAGAACTTCGACGCTACCAGCTCTTCATGCCCCAGCGGTTGGACTCGTGGATCGGGTGATATCTACAACGATTCCACCTTCTCCACCGTTACCTTTAACTGGTCGTTTGGCAATGGTAATGCCGGTGGGCTCACGACCTATCATGCCTATAGCTATGTGTCTTCTTCGTATTCGGATCGATTCCTGATGACGCCGTCTATCGTGATGAACAGCAAGGCGGGGGATAACATCAAGTTGTCGTTCGATATGTCTTTGAATACCTCTACTACCGGTACCACCGCTCCGACGACGACGGTTTCGGATGGCCGTCACTTCTCGGTAGCGGTTCTGACCGATACCTCGCTGGTTCCGGTGATGGTATGGGGCGACACGCTGGCGACGGGTGGCAAGTATGCTAAGATTCCGAAGACGGCTGAGAACTTCGAGGCCGATCTCTCGCAATTCGCTGGTCAGAAGATTCAGCTGATATTCTTCCATTCTATCGGTTCGTCTACTGCTTCTTCTTCCAGCTATATCAGCGTGGATAATATTAAACTTGAGTCGTATAACCCGAACTGCATGGCTCCGGCCCTGTCCATCCTGGACGCTACGACCGACAGCATGACGGTCTATGTGGCCAATACGGATAGCTCCAGCTACCAGCTCCAGATATCGACTTCTTCTTCCTTCGCCATCGTGCTCGATAGCGTCGTGACGCAGGACACCCTGGCCGGATTCCATGGCCTGACGCCCGCTACGACCTACTACATCCGTGGTAAGAAGCTCTGCGACGAGGGTGAAGAGTCCGCTTGGTCGGAGGCAATCAGTAGTATGACCGACTGCGCTCCGTACGAGATTCCGTTCACGAAGGTATTCGACGATGGCGTTTCGGGCAATTATGACCTGCCCCTCTGCTGGACGAAGGTGAAGGCGAACGGTAACTACCCGTATATCTACTACTATTACGATGCCCTCTACTTCAGTGGTGGTACTTCTTCTACGCAGCAGATTGTGGCTCTTCCGGAGGTGAATATGCCGCTCAGCAAGTTGACCTTCTCGATGAACTATAAGAATTACTCCGCTACTACTTCCTCTCCGGCGTTCATTATCGGTACTTATTCCGATCTGGATAGCACATTTATGCCCCTGGTTACGGTGGATCGTGTCACGTCGGCTACGGACTACGAGCTGATGCTGTCGAACGCGCCGGCGAATGCTAAGTATTTGGCTATCAAGTATGCAAACGGCACTTCTTCTTCGTATGGCTATATCTATAGCATGAGCCTGACGCAGACTCCGACCTGCATGCCGTTGCAATCGGTAGAGTTCAGCAATGTGGAGCGTCGCTCGCTCGATATCAACTGGACCCCGAAGGTGGCTCCTGCCAATGGTTATGAGCTCATCTTCAGCGACACGGCGGTGGTGGATTCCATGCTGGACAAGACTGCTTCTATTAAGTTGGATACGACCTTCTATCATCTGGATAACCTCACGCGTGCTACCACTTACTATGTATACGTACGCGGTAACTGTGGCTCGGAAGACGGCTTTGGTGACTGGTTGAGTGGCACTGTGACGACCAAGCAGATTGGTCCCGACTGCAGTTCGTCTACTCCCGGTACGATTTCGCTGACGGGCGACGGCAGTGCCTATGCTCCTATCAGCTGCTTCTATAAGAATAGCTATGTCGAGCAGATTTATACGGCGGCAGAACTGAAGGCTGCCGGTCTGAAAGCCGGTTATGTATCGAGCGTTGCCTTCCAGTACCTGCTCTCGACGGCGTACACGAAGGACGTAACCCTCTACATGGGTTCGACGACGGACGCTACGTTCGCTTCTACTTCCCTCATTAAGCCGGAGGCTGCTTCTACCGCTCAGTCCATCACCTTCGATACTGCCAATAAGTGGTACGAGTTTGAGCTGACCACTCCCTACTATTGGGATGGTAACAGCAACCTCATTGTAGGTGTGGATGCTCAGGGTACCGCATATTGGGCTACTGGTGTCGCTGGATTTGCAGGTGGCGAGACGACCGGGAACACGGTTCTGTATGCTCGTAGCGACAGCCAGGATCCTTATTCTTCCTCGACCGGTACAGCTTCGACAGCTCGTGCAAACGCTATCTTCCATATCTGCCCGATGGGTGTTCCCTGTCCTGCGACGGACGAGGCCAGCTATGAGCTCCCGGGCGATGGTACGACCGAGGCGAAGATTAGCTGGAGCAGTTCGACCGGCGACTATGCGAACACCTATATGTTCTGCTATGCCGACAACGACAGCATCGCTCCGGATAGCATTGCGACCAAGTACACCGGCATCGATAGCCTGAGCATCACGCTCACCGGCCTCACTGCCGATACCAAGTACTATGGCTATATTAAGACCGTCTGCGACGCAGAGGGTCACGACGATGGCACTTCGACCTGGTTCCCGATTTCGTTCCAGACCAACCCGAACTGCCCGTCTGTAGTAGACCTCACGGCCGCTCCGACCGGCAAGAACAGTGCCCAGGCCACCTGGTCCACCAAGTATGCTGAGCAGGAGAAGACCTTCTACTACGTACTCTCTACCTCTGAGCTCAGCAAGGATACGCTCGCTCAGATGACGCTCCTGGAGGCAGATACGAACGTGCTGGCTTGGGACACCCTGAGTTGCGCGCAGACTTACTACCTCTATGTGGCCAGCAAGTGCGGCGCGGCTAAGAGTCTGTGGCAGAGCATCAGCTTCACGCAGCCTCAGCACTGCCCGGCTGTCCAGAACCTGCACGCTGTGTCTATCGAGTACAACTGCATCCAGCTCGCTTGGGATAAGGGCGAGTATGGCGAGGAGACCGAGTGGGAAGTAGGTATTCAGGGCGGTCAGTCGAAGTACACCTCCGACCAGATGATTCTGCTCATCGGCCTTGAGCCCGCTTCTAACTACACCGCGTATGTCAAGGCGGTTTGCTCCGACAGCGAGTCTAGCCTGCCTACCACGCTGGCCTTCACGACCGCGAATACGCCGACGACGGACAAGCAGATTGGTGAGGGTACATCGACTTCTTACCTGGCATATGGTAGCTATGGCAATACTTACTCGGAGCAGATCTATACCGCTGCCGAGCTGCAAGCTATGGGTGCTGAGGCCGGATCGATTATCTCCGTATCCTTCGATTACTTCGGTTCTACCTCCGCTTTGGATAAGGTTCAGTCCATCTATATCGGTTCGACGGATCAGGATGCCTTTGCCGCTTCGGATGCTTCGGGCTTTATATCGGGTCTGGATTTGGTTTATGGTGCCGAGCAGCGCACTTGCGCCAGCGGATGGCAGCAGTACGATTTCAATAGCAGCTTTGCTTGGAATGGTACGAGCAACATCGTAGTTGGCGTGCTCACCAATCAGCCGGATGGCGCTTCGCACACCGGTTCCTCTGGTTGGACAACGCGTGGTACGACGCAGGATGCGTATCGTAGCATCTATCGCTATCAGGATAGAACGGCGGTTGACCCCGATGATCTGTCTTCGGTTGGATACGGCAGCTACAGCCTCACGCGTCCGAATATCAAGTTCGGTTTTGCGCCCGAGGATTGCGCTAGGGTAACAAAGCTTCAGGTCGATACGGTCACGAAGGATTCGGCTGCTATCAGCTGGTTCCCCGGTGGCTCGGAGACGAACTGGAATACTCTGCTGAGTGACACCGTTATGACGGAGGCCCAGCTCGCAACGGCTCCGTTCGATACGACCGATGCGTACACCAAGCACTTCAGCGGCCTCAACGACGATGCCGACTACTACTTCTACGTTCGTGCCGCCTGCTCGGCTACCGAGCACGGTAAGTGGAAGGAGCTGCACTTCATCACCGATGCGGCCTGCCGTGCACCGAAGGATATCCATACCGATACAATCGCTGGTACCTTCGCTAAGCTCAGCTGGTCGAACAACTCCGATGCTATTCCTGCTGCCTACGTGGTAGCGTACGGCGAGTCGGATGTCTTCAACCTCGACTCGGCTGATACCTATCACACCGTGACCGTAACGGATACTACGACGACCCTCACGGGCCTGAAGGGCATCACGAACTACACGGTGGCTATCTCTTCTACCTGCGATGCGCAGAACCACAGCCGCTGGTCCGAGCCCTTCGAGTTCAAGACCGAGTGCGCTTCGTTCAATGTGCCTTGGGTAGAGAACTTCGAGAACACGGAGCTCGAGTGCTGGAATGTACTGGCGGAGGAGGGTTCTGTTACCGTCTATTCGTCCTCGTACTACGCGCTGACCGGTTCGAAGTCTCTGCTCTTCAACAACGCATACCAGCAGGTGGCTGTTCTGCCTGACTTCGGTGACCTGAATGGCCTGCAACTGACCTTCAATTACCGCACGTACAACACGGCGAAGTACTATTCGGGTCAGTTCGAGGCCGGATATGTTACCAACCCGAACGATAGCTCGACCTTCGTCAGCCTGACGGGTGTGCTGGGTTATACCACGAGTTACGCGATGGTTGAGGTGCCCTACGTATCGGGTATCCCGGCCGGAGCACGTCCCGCTATCCGTCACCTGGAGTCCTACTACGGTTATTCTTCTTATGGTGACAACGTAGATAGCGTCCGCATGGATTCGGTTCCGAGCTGTATGAAGCCTGAACTGAACATGACGGCTAGCAGCTGCAGCAGCGTGACTATCGCTCTGGGCGAACAGGATAACTACCTGCTCGAGCTGTCGAGCGACGCAGACTTCACGTCTCTGGTTGACTCCGTGCTTGTCACGAATGACACGGCCTATACCGCTACGGGTCTGGCGGCCGGCTCCATCTACTACGCACGTGCTCAGCGTGTCTGCAGTTCGAGCCTGAGCTCCAAGTGGTCCCACGTCCTGAGTGTTCAGACGGCCTACGGTATTCCGTTCACGGAGGAGTTCGCCAGCGGTCTGCCCGCTACCTGGAGTCTGGCTAAGGGTACGGCGGCAAGCGTGTTCAGTGGTACCCTCCCGACGGCTTATACCTCGGGCTGGTCCAGCCAGTCAGCTTCCTCTGCTCCGACCAATATGGGCGATAACATGAAGCTCAATATCTATGGTACGGCTATCAACCACTGGATGTTCACGCCGGTTATCGATGCGACGGATACGGCTGCGTATACCAACCTGCGCCTGACCTTCGACGCGGCCTGGACGGCTTATGGCAAGACGACTGCACCGACCCTGACCAGCACCGATGAGGAATTCCTGGTGGCTGTCTCGATCGATGGTGGTAAGACCTTCAGTAAGGCGAACGCCTTCATCTGGTCTAACGACGCCACCGAGGCAACGGAGGGCGCTCTGGACTCCATCAGCGCTTCCGCTCAGAAGATGACGCTGGATCTCAGCCGCTTCGTTGGCCACAACATCCAGATTGGCTTCTATGGTGAGACGACCGTTTCTGAGGGTACAGCCGATGATAACGATATCCACGTAGCGAACATCAACCTCAAGGCTTATAACCCGAATTGCCAGGGTATCAGCACCATCGACGTCAAGAACATTACGACCAATCGGGCCGATGTTCACTTCGCCTATGCGGCTGGTAGTCACGACGCGTACATCGAGGTTTCGACCAACAACGCGTACTCGACGGTTGTTGCTAGCGATACGATTCTCAATGACTCCGTATACTACCTCGACCATCTGCAGGCTAGCTCGACCTACTACGTCCGCATTAAGCAACTCTGCGGCGAGGGTGAGGAATCGGCCTACACGGAGACTACCTTCCAGACCGGTATGGGCCTGCCCTTCAAGCCGGACTTCACCGATGGTATTCCTTCCGACTGGAAACTGTATTCCTATCTGGTAGAGTCCCAGACCTTCTCGACCAGCGACTTCTCGACTACAACGGGTGGCTGGAAACAGACGTCTGCCGATACGGTCATCAACTCTGCGCATATCAAGGGCAATATCTATGGCGGCAGCTGGAAGTACTGGCTCGTAACGCCTGCTATCGATCTGAGCGAGAATGTAGGTCAGGGTGTGATGCTGAATGTCGACCTCGGTCTGACGCCTTATCAGAACAACTCTACCTATATCGTTAAGCGTAACACCGGTACCGATGATCGCTTCATGATTGCTATCTCGGAGGATGGTGGCCTGACCTGGAATACGGCGAATGCCACAATCTGGGACAACGACTCGACGACCGAGTTCATCGGTAAGCACCAGTCGTACAACGGTGTTCCCGAACATGGTAAGACCTATCACGTCAACCTCACGGACTATACGGGCAAGAGCATTGCTATCGGCTTCTATGGCGAGTCGACGCTGACGAATGCGGATAACTACTTCCACTTCGGTAATATCAAGCTGGATACCGTCAAGACCACGCCTGTGTTCGATACCATCTGCGCCGGACCGGACTATGCGAAGTACGGATTCGAGGTGGCCTACGAGGACTATCACGTGGGTGACAATATCTACAGCCACGTGACCGAGGCTGTCGATACCCTCCACCAGGATAGTATCACCACGCTCCACCTGTTCGTTAAGCCGCTCTCTGTGACCAACATCTACGACACCATCTGTGCCGGTGAGGAGTATCACAACAATGGCTTCGATATCGCGAACCCGAAGACGATGGCCTACCAGCAGCACCTCACGGCCGCTAACGGCTGCGATAGCCTGCTGACGCTGAACCTGAAGGTGAACCCGATCCTCACGTCCGAGCTCTATATCCGTCGTTGCACACCTCCTTACACCTATCGTGGAACGGAGTACTGGAGCAACCAGATCTTCACGGACAGCTTGACTTCCGCTCTGACGGGTTGCGATAGTATCGTGACGACCTACCTCGAGTTTGCGGAGGCTCCTGCTCCCAGCTCGTCGCACAACGAGCTCATCTGCTCGGGCGAGAAGTATGCCGACGACGTCTTCACCGATTCGATCGCTATCCCCGGCACCTATACCGGTAGCATAGCTTCGATCTACGGTTGCGACAGTGTTGTTACGCTTAAGCTGCTCGTTGCAGACGCTCTCGGCGCTGCTTACGACACGATCCGTTCGACCCAACTGCCTTATGTCCTCGGCGGTGAGACGCTCGTTGATGCGTCGAAGCCCGCAGGCTCGTACACGGCTGTCGTTTCGACCTCGTGTGGCAACGTCACGGTTCACATCAACGTGCTGGATGTAACCGCTATCGACGAGAACCTGCTCAAGAGCGGTCATGCGCAGAAGGTATTCATCAACGGTGTGATCTACATCGTTCTGGATGGCCACTGGTATGACGCCTTCGGTAAGGCTGTCGAGGCGCAGCTCTAGACCGCGATTAACCCAATTTACTCAAAACCCCGCTTCGAAAGAGGCGGGGTTTTTTGTTTTTTTGCAGAAAAAAATGAAAAATATTTGCATATTTGAAAAATTTTTTGTAACTTTGTATTCGCAAGTTTATCCTCTTGCGCGTAAATGGGAATAATTTAATACTTATCGATATGTTTATCTTACTTACTATCCTTATTGTTTTTGCGGCTATCCTGATGGTGCTGCTTGTGCTGGTTCAGAATAGCAAGGGTGGCGGTCTCGCCTCCGGTTTTGCGGGTGGTAACCAGGTAATGGGTGCGCCTAAGACGGCCGATTTTCTGGAGAAGGCTACCTGGACCCTGTTCGCTATTATCGTCCTGCTCAGCGTATTCGCTGTAGGCGTACGTAAGTCGCAGCAGAACGTCGTTTCTTCCGACGATAGCGGCATCGCTACCGCTGCCGAGCAGGTGATGGATACACCCGCTCCCGCTGCTGCTCCGGCTGCTGAGGCTCCGGCTGCTCCTGCCGAGGCTCCCGCCCAGCCCGAATAAATCTTCTCTTCTGCGGTCGCTATGACCAAGTCGGATATCCAGACCATCAAGCAACGGTACGGGATAATCGGTACCGATGACAACCTCAATCATGCGATTGAGGTTGCCTTGGCTGTAGCCAAGACCGATCTGAGCGTGCTCGTCACGGGTGAAAACGGTGTGGGTAAGGAGATCTTCGCCCGCATCATCCACGATGCCTCTGTGCGTAAGCATAACGCCTTCCTTAGCCTCAACTGTGGCGCCATCCCCGAGGGGACTATCGCCAGTGAACTGTTTGGCCACGAGAAGGGCGCCTTCACCGACGCCCGCGCTGAGCGCAAGGGTTACTTCGAGATGGCGAATGGTGGTACGCTGTTCCTGGACGAGGTGGGCGAACTGCCCCTGGCTACCCAGTCGCAACTGCTTCGCGTGCTGGAGACGGGCGAGTTCATCCGCGTGGGGTCCAGTATGGTGCAGAAGACCGACGTGCGCGTCGTTGCGGCCACGAATATCAATATGTTGCGCGCTATCGAGGACGGACGTTTCCGTATGGACCTGTACTACCGTCTCAATGGTGTGGAGATTCATATCCCCGCCCTGCGCGAGCGCCGAGAGGATATCCCCCTGCTGTTCCGGAAGTTTGCCGCGGACTTCGCCGAGAAGTACCGTATGCCGCAGGCCGTACGTCTCACGCCTGAGGCCACGAAGCTCCTGCAGGATTATTCCTGGAACGGTAATGTGCGCGAACTTAAGCATGTGGCCGAGCAGGTGTCGCTGCTCGAACCTGATCACGATATATCCGCTGCGGCACTCGCCCGCTATCTGGCTCCCGAGGCGACGATGAACGAACCCATGCGGGCGCATTCGGCCCAGGATGCCTCCTATGCCGCTGAGCGCGAGATGCTCGTCAAGATGATCATGGAGCTTCGTCAGGATGTCTCCGACCTCCAGCAGCGTCTGGGTGTCACGAAGGATAAGAACGGCCAATACCCCTCCTATCCGGCTCCGGCGGCTATCGCGGCTCCGGCTTCGCATCCGGAGGACGAGTATGTCGAGGAGGTGCCCACAACCGTGGAGGACATCGAGCGCGAGGCTATCCGCCGCGCTCTGGAGCGCAATCGCGGCAACCGCAAGTTGGCGGCCGCCGAACTGGGTATTAGCGAACGAACCTTATATAGAAAGATTGATAGCTATGGTCTTTAGTCCCCGACGTATATCCGCAATCGCGCTGCTGGCGATTGTTTCGCTCGTCCAGTCCTCCTGCCTCGTGCAGGTCAAGATGAACGGCGCCAGTATCGATTACGGCAAGATTCACTCAATCGCTATTGCCGACTTCCCCAACCAGGCCGCGCTGGTCTATCCGCAGCTCAGTGCAAAGCTCACCGAGGGCATCAAGGAGATTTACCAGCGCCAGACGCGTCTCTCGATCCTGCAGAAGGGCGGTGACCTCGAACTCGAAGGCGAGATTACGGGCTATACCCTGACGGCGATGGCTATCTCGGCAGATAGCTATTCCGCGGAGACCAAACTGACCATCACCATCATGGTCCACTATACCAATAACGTCAACCCCGAGGAGAACTTCGACCGCTCCTATACGGCCTACCAGACTTTCGATGCCAGCCAGCTCCTCGATGACGTCCAGGAGTCCCTCTGCGAGATTATGATTAAGGAGCTCGCCGAGGATATCTATAACGATACCGTAGCCAAATGGTAGTCTGCGTTGCCGAGAAGCCCTCTGTAGGCCAATATATAGCGAAGGTGCTGGGCGCTACCCAGCGCCACGAGGGCTATATGGAGGGTAATGGTTACCAGGTCACCTGGACTTTCGGCCACCTCTGCGGACTTCTCGATCCCAATGATTATACCGACCAATGGAAAGGCTGGAATCTGAGCTCACTGCCCATGATTCCGGCCCGTTTTGGGATTAAGGTGGTGGGCGACGAGGGCGTTCATAAGCAATTCCATATCATCGAGAGCCTCATTGCTCAGGCCGACCGGGTCATCAACTGCGGTGATGCCGGTCAGGAGGGTGAACTCATCCAGCGTTGGGTGTACCAGAAGGCTGGATGCCATTGCCCCGTCGACCGCCTCTGGGTGTCGTCGCTCACGGAGGAGGCAATTGCCGAGGGATTCCGCAACCTCAAACCTCAGGATGACTACCAGCACCTCTACGAGGCCGGCCTCATGCGCGCTATCGGCGACTGGCTGCTGGGTATGAATGCCACGCGTGCGTATACGTTGCGGTACGCGAGTGGGGTAGGGCGAGACCGCCAGGTGCTCTCCGTGGGGCGCGTCCAGACGCCAACCCTTGCGCTGATTGTGCGGCGGCAGGAGGAGATAGAGCACTTTGTCCCGAAGACCTATTTTGAACTCAAGACCGTCTACCGCGGGACGACCTTCTCGATGCTCAAGTCGGCTGCTGGGGAGGACTCGGACGCTGTCGTCAGCGATAGCGAGGCGGAGAAGGAGCATATGTCCGCCTTGCTCGCCTCGATTACCGGCCAACCCTTCGTCGTCGACTCGGTGGAGAAGAAGAAGGGCCTGGAGTATGCCCCCAAGCTCTTCGACCTCACGAGCCTGCAGGTTGAGTGCAATCGCCGGTATTCGATGACGGCAGAGCAGACGCTTAACCTCATCCAGTCGCTCTACGAGAAGCGTGTCACGACCTATCCGCGTGTCGACACAACCTATCTGCCTGACGATATCTATCCCAAGGTACCCGCTACCCTGCGGGGCATTGCGGATTTCTATCCGGCTGCGAAATCCTTGGAGGGCCAGAAGCTCCCGAAGACCAAGCGTGTCTTCGATACCTCGAAGGTCACCGACCACCATGCCATCATCCCTACCGGTGTCCGCCCCGATAACCTCACGGCGGACGAGCGTAAGGTCTTTGACCTCATTGCCCTTCGTTTCATCGCGGCCTTCTATCCCGATTGCCAGGTTAGCAATACCACCGTCCTCGCCCATAGCGCCGAGGTGCCCTTCCGGGTTACCGGACGCGAAGTGCTTGTTCCCGGCTGGCGGGATGTCCTGGATACCAAGGACGATTCTAGAGAATCTAGAGATTCTAGAAATTCTAGTCCCTCCGACGAGGAGGAAGAAAAGGCCCTCCCCTCCTTCGTCGTGGGCGAGACGGGTTCTCACGAGCCGAAGCTGCTTGAGAAGACGACCCAACCCCCGAAGTACTATACCGAGGCGACCCTCCTGCGGGCGATGGAGACGGCGGGCAAGACTGTCGAGGACGAGGCCCTTCGTGAGGCGCTGAAGGAGAACGGTATTGGCCGTCCTTCTACCCGTTCGGCCATCATCGAGAAACTCTTCCAGCGCAAGTATATCGTCCGTAAGGGCAAGCAGATTCATGCTACCGAGACCGGAATCAACCTCATCCATACCATCATTTCCCCGCTCCTTAAGTCTGCCGAACTGACGGGACTCTGGGAGCGAAAGATGCGGGATATAGAGGCTGGTACCTACACCGCGCAGCAGATGCTGGAGGAGCTCAAGGAACTCACGCGAAGCGTCGTGCTTCAGGTTAAGCTCAATAAGGCCGGTCAACGATGCCCCGTCTGCGGACGAGGACTGATTATCCGCGGACGGACCCGATATGGGTGCTCGCGGTGGCGCGAAGGGTGCAATTATAGCGCAGAATTTGAATAAGTGTCAATTTTTCCACATTAAGTGTCAATTTTTACACATATTTGTCCGTTTTTTTTTTTTATTTTTTACCCGTATTGAGGTTTAAGAAGGAATCCATACCAATTTTTTCCTAAATAACTTAATCTAACCACATGAAAAATTCACGTAATCTATTCCGCTCGCTTTTGGCCGCAGGACTCGTGCTGATTAGCATGGACATGAGCGCCAAGGTGATCACCGGTACGGTGAAGGATCAGACGGGCGAGACCGTTATCTCGGCCTCGGTCGTAGTTAAGGGTACCACACTCGGTACGGTGACAGATTTCGACGGTAACTACTCCATCGATGTCCCCGACGATGCCAAGACCCTCGTTTTCTCTTACATTGGTCTCGTGACCCAGGAATTGCCAATTAAGGGCAGTGTTATCAACGTCACCCTCAAGGAAAACTCCGAGGTGCTCGAAGAGGTAGTCGTTACCGGTTACGGTACGACCAAGAAGCGCGACCTGGTTACCTCCGTCGCTTCCGTTAGCGCCGACCAACTCAAGGATATTCCTGTTACTACCGCCGCAGAGGCCCTGCAGGGTAAGCTCGCCGGTGTCGCAGTCACGACGACCGAGGGTAGCCCTGATGCGGATGTGAAGATTCGTGTTCGTGGCGGTACTTCGCTCACCCAGTCGAATGACCCGCTCTATATTGTCGATGGTTTCCCCGTTACGACGATTTCGGATATCGCCCCCGGTGACATCCAGTCGATGGATGTACTGAAGGATGCTGCCGCAACGGCTATCTATGGTGCCCAGGGTGCCAACGGTGTTATTATCATTACCACTCGGAGTGCCGATACCGATTCGGAAGATAAGATGGTCTTCCATGCGGACTATACCGGTTATGTGGGTTGGAAGAAGATCTCCAAGTATATGCAGACGCTTTCCAATCGTGAATTTATGCTGATGCAATATGAGAATCAGTATCTGCGAGGATCCGTAAGTGACTTCGGATCGCATTTTATCCCGGGATACACGTCAGGTGATAATATTCCTATTGCCGACATGTTGGCCGGAGCGAATGACCTTCCAAGCACAGACTGGCAGCGAGAGACATTTGGCCGCACGGGTTTTGACAGCAATCATAGTTTCACGGTAAGTGGCGGTAATAAGAAGGCGAACTTCAACGTCAACTATAACCGTATAGACAACAAGGCTATCATGCAGTCTTCGGACTACCATCGTAATAATCTCTCGCTTAAGGCGAAGTTCCAACCGGCGAAGGGCCTGACGGTAGCACTCAATACCCGTTATTCGGATATGAAGGTGCTTGGCGCTGGTTCGAATACAACCAAAGATGCAGGTTCTACATCGGAGAGTCGTCTGCGTAATGCGGTGGCCTACACACCGATGACCCTTTATTCGAAAGATGGTGAATCGCTGGATGACGAAGAGTCCTATGGTAACTTGTATGACCCTCTGACGACCATCGCGGACAACTATAAACTTAAGAAGGAGATGCACTTCAACGTAGGTGGTTATGTGCAATATAAGTTCCTTAAGAACTTTACCGTCAAGGGTGAGTTGGGATATGACTATAAAAGCGATCATACCAATCGTCTCTACGGTTCGACAACCTATTTTGCACGAACCAATTGTGTAAATAAGAGTGCGGCCATCGTGACGGACGAGTACAACACGAAATTCCGTGAGGCCTTTACCTTCAACTGGGATCAGACCTTCAAGGAGGCGCATCACGCCAGCGTATTGGTGGGACAGGAAATCCTGATGAATAAGGGCTGGGATAATACGCAGACCTATTTAGGATTTGAGCCGACTTGGGATGGTGAAAAGGTGTTTAATCACCTGGGGAGTAATACCAGCATGTCGGGTAAAAATTATGTCGATCCGACCGACAATATGCTCTCGTTCTTTGCGCGTGCGAATTATGATTATAAGAGCCGTTACTATGTGTCTCTGACATTCCGTGCCGATGGTTCCACTCGTTTCGCGAAGGATCATCAGTGGGGATACTTCCCCTCAGCGGCCATCGCCTGGAACATGGCGGAGGAGGATTGGATGGAGAAGGCTCGTGAAGCTCGCCTCTCGCAGTTGAAGATTCGTTTCTCCTATGGTACGGCGGGTAATAATAATGTCGACTTGGGTTATCTGCATACGGACTACACGGCTTCGCAAGCTGGTTCGGGCGGTAATATTTATTTGTCAGGCTTTACCAATATGTTAACTCCAGGCGGATCGGATAATATTGCCGCAAACCCCGACCTAAAATGGGAGACTACCATTACGCGTGACCTCGGTTTGGATTTTGGCTTCTTCAACCAGCGTCTGAGCGGTACTTTCGACCTGTATTGGAATACCACGAAGGACCTGATTATTAAATACAATCTTTCAACGGGTTACAACTACCAATACCGAAATATTGGTTCGACGGACAACAAGGGTGTTGAACTCTCTCTTACAGGTGTAATCTTGGATAAGAACACCAAAAAATTGCACTATAATCTGTCTCTTACGGCGAACATTTCAGCCAACAAGAACCGCGTAGTTAGCTTGGGTGACGGAATGGATTATATGGAGGGTGCAACCAATGCATTCTCTTCGAACAATATCACGCAATCGGAATTCCGAATTTATGCGGGTCAAGCTATCGGTAATATCTATGGTTATGAGACGGATGGTTACTACAAGGCATCAGATTTTACTTTGAATGGTGGTACTTATATTCCGACTATGTCGTCAAATAATGGTAATAAGTCGGTGTCTTGGACTCTGAAAGAGGGAGTTGTTACCCAACATTCCAGTCTGGGAAGTGCCTCGCCGGGTATGATTAAACTCAAGGATCAAAATGGGGATGGGAAGATTGATGAGGAGCATGATTTGGTTGTACTGGGCAATACTACGCCGAAGGCTTCCGGTGGTTTCACGCTGAACTTTAACATCGGCGGAGAGAAGTGGGGTCAGGTAGACCTGTGTGCTAATTTTACGTACTCTATTGGCGCCAAGGTGTTGAACCTGAACAAAGTGGACTGGACTACGATTACCACTAAAGACACCAAAACGTCCTACCGAAACATGTTGAATACGATGTCGTTCAATAACCGCTATTCGCTATTCGATGAGAATGGTACTTATTTGCCTGACCTATATTACAGTCAAACGCAGGATTTCGACGCTATGACGGCTCTTGTGGATGAGTACAATGCCAACAAAGGTGTTTCTATTTGGTCGCCCTATATGAATTCTTATGTGGTAACGGATTACTGCGTCGAGGATGCTTCGTTCCTTCGTTTGAATCAGTTGACGATTGGTTATTCGTTGGCAGAGAAGTGGATTAGCAAGGCGCATATCAATCGTTGCCGTATCTATGTTCAGGCTAGTAACCTCTTCTGCATCACGAAATATACGGGCTTCGATCCGGAGGTGGATGTCTATAGCTCCAAGAACCCGATGACTCCGGGTGTCGACTTCTCGGCGTACCCGAAGAGTATCGGTGTGAATGTAGGTCTAAACCTCTCTTTCTAATATAGTCGGATCAATATAATAAAGAAATAATATGAAAAAGATATATATTTATATAGTATTAGGTGCATCCCTTTTGCTTTCCGGATGCAATAGCGCTTTCTTTAGCACGGATTCCCCCTCTGCTATGGATGCTGCTGTGTTTACCATCCCCGCACAGACTGAGCAGGTCATCGCAGGTATTTATTACCAGATGACTGAGCAAAACTCTTATCGAACACGTTTGGGCGGCCCGTGGATTGGTCTGGGTACAGACTGCGAATACTTCAAGCCTTCTGATTCGGGCACGACCCCGGATTATGCTAACTATACGATGACAACAGTTGGTCATACAGACTTGACGGCGGATAAGAAGCATCCTTGGGCATATCTCACGACTGGTATCGAACGGTCCAATCTGGCGATTCAGGGTATCGAGCAGTATTCGGACACTACCGTTGCTGAATTCCGTTATTATCTGGGTGAGGCTTTGACGCTTCGTGCATTCTTTTTCTACGAAATGACTAAACTCTGGGGCGATGTTCCGGCTTTGTTCAATTCTGTTGTTTCAGACAATGCAGCTGATTTGTATCCCACGAAAGTAGACCGTAACGTTATTTATGAGCAATTGCGTAATGATCTGCGTCATGCTGCTCTTCTGATGCCGGTTTCGGCCAATTGCCCGGGCGTGGCTAAGAATACCGTAGAGCGTTGTAACAAGGAATTCGCATTGGGCTTACTAGCGCGTATCGACTTGGTCTATGCCGGCATGGCTCTTCGTCCGGATAATTTTGATAATCACGGAGGTTCCTATCACGTCCAGTATAATATCAAGGATGATGCCAAGCGCATTGAGGTTCTCAATGAGGCTATTTGGGCGTGCGAGCAGGTGATGGATTCGGATGGAATTGCGCTCGGTGGAAAGTTAAAGGAAGATTATCACGATGTGTTCCAAACAATCACATCTGGTCAGGTGGCTTATAACGCTACGGAGTCGCTCTTCGAGATTCCCTTCGCAGACGGTGTTCGAGGCCAGTTCCTGAATCGTATGGGTGCGACTGTGAATAGTTCGGCCTTTAACCATCTTCGTCATTCGACGGCTCAGTCAAAATCGAATGCCAAGGTTATCATTACCCCGCAGTTGCTTTTTTCCTATGCGGCGAACGATAAGCGGAAATGGGTAACTTGCCATCCGTATTCTTGGGCGTATGATAAGGAAAAGACCTCTGTAGTCGACCCGACTGTTTCGGGAAAGATTTTGTATCAGAAGGTGGGCAAATTGCAAAATGTTACTTGTGGAAAATTCTGCATGGAGGATATGCCTTGTGATATGACTGGTGAGGACGATGGCGTGAATATCCCCATCATGCGTTATGCAGATGTGCTCTTGATGTATGCAGAGGCTTCGATTGGCAGTGTCAGCGGAGTTACTCCGACTTATCAGGGTAAGTATAATGCAACGGATATCTTCAACCTGGTTCGTCAGCGTGCCGGTCTGTCTGCTACGGCCCTTACCATGGATAATATCATGCAGGAGCGTGCGTGGGAGTTCACGGGTGAGTTTATCCGTAAGTTCGACCTCATGCGTTGGGGTAAGTTCGCTGAGAAGATGAAGCCTGCTCAGAATTACTTCACCTACTTTACGAAGGTGACGGAGGAGAAAATTGACTTTAGCGGTACACCCCTGGAAGGTCAGATATCGAAGGATATTTATGTTCGTTATACGCGTGATGATTCGTATGACAAAAATGGAGGAAAAGCCTATTATGTGAGTGAGATTTATGGTCTCAATTTAGGTGAAAACGATAAGCCGGCTGACTATATCTCTTCTACGGAAACCGGCGGTTGGGTGAAGAGTGATCCCTATGTGTCGGATGGAGTAGCATGCATCAAGACTGATGATGCGCATGGTTGTCGTATCTATGCAAGCACGGTGGAAGAAACCTTGGATGATCGCCAATACTGGCCTATTTTTAATATAATCATCTCTTCGAACCACAACCTTTGGAACGATTACATCTATGCGCAGTAGTCGGTTTTTCCCATATGCCCTTCTACTACCCGTGCTGCTCCTCATAACAGCATGCAGTAGTAGTCAGGGGGGAGAGACACCAACTCCTCCAGACCCTACGGTGCTCGCTTTCCCGGGCGCCGAGGGAGGAGGAAAGTATGCAACCGGTGGTCGGGCAAGTTCGAATATTGTCAGGATTATTCCGGTTACATCCTTGGAGGACAATCCACAAGAACCGGGAATTGGCACCTTGCGGTATGCTGTACAAACAATGGGAAGACGAATTGTTGTCTTTAAGGTGGCAGGACGTATTGACTTAAAAGGCACTTTGGAGATCAAATACGATAATCTCTCGATTCTTGGACAATCTGCACCGGGAGATGGTATTTGCATTAGTGGGTATCCAGTCTTGATTAGTGCCAATAATGTGATTTTCCGTTTTCTTCGCTTCCGTATGGGAGACGTACATACCAAGGAAGCGGATGCCCTCACGATTTGCCAAGGCAACTATAAGAACATTATGATTGACCACTGCTCTTGCTCATGGTCTACCGATGAGTGCCTGAGCATTTATGGTGCGGAGAATGCTACCATCCAGTATTGCTATATTACCGAATCGCTCCATAACTCCATTCACGAAAAAGGAGCGCACGGCTATGGCGGTATTTGGGGTGGAAAGAATACCAGCTTCCACCATAATCTGCTGGCTCATCACGACAGTCGTAATCCTCGTTTTGATCACGACTATGTGGAGTCGACGAATGTGGGTCCGGTGGATTATATCAACAATGTGGTTTACAACTGGGGCAGCAACTCTTCCTATGGGGGTGAGTCGACGAAGTCGACAGGCCATACCCGCCAGTATAACTTCGTGAATAACTACTATAAGGCGGGTCCGATAACCAAGTCGCACTGTTCGTCTAAGCGTCGAAATCAATTCCTGAATCCGACGACCTCATGTAGTTATTGCAAAGGAACGATTGTACCGGGATTGTTCTATCTGACGGGTAATGTCATGGATGGGGATGCTACTGTGACAGCGGATAATTGGAATGGCGTTCACCCGGATACCGATACGGATGCGATGCGCGCTCAGTGTAAATCGAGCAGCCCATTCTCTTTCACCAATGCATACACCAACTATCAGTCTGCAGCGGATGCCTATGAGGCAGTCTTGACGTTGGGTGGTTGCTCCTATCGCAGGGACACCGTGGATGGTCGTATTGTTCGCGAGGTAAGGAATGGAACGTATACATACGAGGGCTCCGTGTCGGATTACCCTGAAAAATCTTATAAATCTACCGGCGGTATCATTGATTCCCAATCCGATGTCGGAGGCTGGCCGGAGTATAAGTCGTACGATGTAGAGACGGATACAGATAACGATAACATTCCCGATGTATGGGAGTTGGCACATGGCTTGGATCCGAATAACTACAAAGATGCACGTTTGTTCACGCTGGATTCCTTGTATCTGAACTTGGAAGTATATCTAAATGACATTGTTGGTCATTTATATGTTCAATAAATAAACTAACTAATTGACCTTCTTATTAACTTAAATTTATTTTTCTATTATGAAAAAGATTTTCGCTTTGGTTGCAGTTGCGCTCGCTACGCTTTCTGCTAACGCATTAACCCCTGCCGCAACCTACACGTTAGACAACCAGAAAGCATCCTATGTTCTGGGTGCTAACGGCAAGGATACGACTTACACTATGGATGGCGTTGATGGATGGTCTGTTAACTACATCGGAGCGTCTTCTGCTAAGATGCAGATTTATCTTGCTGCCAACTATAACATTTGGTTCGAGTACTCGAACAGCAAAGCAAAAACCAACGTTGTGAAGACCGGCGCAACTTACTTCCAGTGCGATTCCAAGAACTTCGTTATCAACTGTACTCTGGAAACCGGTGATGTTGTTTACGTAAAGTATTCGGCTAAGGGAAGTACCTCTGCCATCATGTCTGTTTACGGTGAAGAACCCTGCATTGAGGAGGACGATACTTCCGAAAATACTTCTACGTCTAAGGATGAAGTGGTTGTTTTCAGCGCAACAGCTACCAAGGGTGGTACGGCTAAGATCAAGGAGACCAATGGTGGTATGCGTGTTTATTCGATCTCTATTAACCAGGCTCCGGCTACCGGCATCGCTGAGCTCAAGGCTGGCAAGGAGACCGGTAAGGTATACGAGAACGGCCACGTTGTTATCTACAAGAACGGCGTTCGCTACAACGTCCTCGGCGCAAAGCTCTAAAGATTTGCTAAGATTGCGTATCTGTTGATTGTCTCTTCTGACGATTTATTAACTTATATCGTAAGCAAATCGTAAGTAAATCGTAAGCAGAAGCAATCTTTCTACCCAAAGGGATGGTCCACCGACCATCCCTTTTTCTTTAATTTTGTACATAAAGGGGACAGTCCCCTTTATGTAATTTTCTTCCTCGCTACATTTGCTTCTCCTTCGTCATCTTCTCCCGTTTATATCTCTAGGCTGTGCTACAGCCGTCCTCCTCTCGCGCTTCACCGTTTCCCCTCCTCTTTCCCCCTCGCCCCCTGCGCAAGGGCCCCGCTTTACCGCCCTTTCCACTCTTTCCCCCTCGCCTCCTCGTCCCCTGCGCAAGGGCCCCATTTTACCGTCCTTTCCCTCCTCTTTCCCCCTCGCCCCCTCGCACTTCACCGTTGCCCCCTCGTCCCTCTCTCCCTCGCTCCCTGCGCAAGGGCCCCGCTTTAGCGTCCTTTCCCTCCCCGCCCCCTCCCCCTCTCGCCTCCTCGCCCCCTCGCCTCCTCCCCCCCCCGCCCCCTCGCCCCCCCCCCAAGCCCCCGCTTCCCCGCCCCGCGCCCCCCCACCCC
>X369_Koala__coassemble_66_pt1 | contig 25142 bp, 19 predicted proteins | sample X369_Koala__metabat2_high_PE_004 | metagenome-assembled genome bin X369_Koala | reverse complement strand
AACTATCTTCATACCCACTCTCACGCGTCAAACCTATCGGTCGGACGATAAACCGAAATAAACCCCAATTAGAGCGCAATCTCGGTGGATTTTAGGCCGGTGGCGGAGAAGGTGGCTTGGGTGCCCTTGCGGAGGATGAAGGTGGCTTGACCGGAGAAGGCATGCATGCGGGGCTCAACAAAACTGTCAAGACAGCGGGCATCGCCGTTGGCAGTGGCAATAAATCCGTCGCTTGAGCAGGTAATCAGATTTCCGGCCGCGGGGCAGAGGTTCCCATCGCGATCGACTACGCGAACGGTGACGTAGCAGAGTTCCGAGGGATTCTCCTTGCGATTCGCCCACTCGGCAACCAGTTTATACGGTTCTCCCGCCGTGCGAACGATGGTCTCTCCGGCTTTGGCTCCCGTTCGGTCGTAACCCACTACCTTTATCTCACCGGGCTCATACTTTACCGCCGGCCACATCAGCCGGTAGCGGGTCATCAGTTCCGGTCGCGGAGCCGCTCCCCAATCGGGGATATCGAACTGACCGACCCGAGGGAGGGGACTGACTCCGGCAATCTTCTCGCCCTTTAGGAGACGCTCGGCTTCAGCAGCCGTAGCGTGACGAAGACGGCCTTGACTTTTGCCGTTGACAAATAACTCCGCCTCGGGGTAAGACGTGTAGCAGAAGACAGGAACGGTTTGACCTTTTGACCAGTTCCAGTGCGGAAGCAGGTGGAGAGTAGGCGAGCTGGTGTTCCACTGACTGCGATAGAGGTAGTAGCGGTCCTTAGGGAGGGACGCGAGGTCGATGATGCCGAAGTAAGACGAGTGACTGGGCCAAGCGTCCGTGTCATAGGGACTGGGTTCACCGAGGTAATCGAATCCCGTCCAAACGAACTGACCGATAGTCCAGGTGTAATCGTCCTGGAGGGCAAAGTCCTGATCGGGCAGTCCCGACCAAGCGCAGTACTCCACGTCGTAACCGGAGCATTGTCCGTCGGGATAAAGCACGTCGGGCTGGAGAATGACGGGAATCTTATAGACGCCACGGGAGGAAACGGTAGAAGCCGTTTCGCTACCGAGAATCAGTCCCTGAGGGAGGTTCTCGTGCGCCTCCACGTAACGCGAGGTGCGGTAATTGAGGCCGGGAATATCGACGGCGGCTCCGAAGCCGTTGTGGATAATCTGTTTCGCCTGATCCATACCACAGGTTACCGGTCGGGTGGGGTCGAGACGGTGGAAGATGGACTGCAAGTGGCGAACGTACTCTGCACCGTTCTTGTAAGTCTGGTTCCAGACTTCGTTTCCGCTACTCCACATCATCACGGAGGCGTTGTTGCGGAAATGCTTCACCATATTGGTTATGTCCCACTCGTGCCAGTCCTTGTACTCCTTACTATAATCGTTCTCCGTTTTGGCCCAATCCCATACATCGAAGGGTTCGACAAGCAGCATCATACCCAGGCTGTCGCAGAGAGAGACGAGTTCCGGAGCAGGCATGTTATGGCTGGAGCGAATGGCATCGCAACCCATGTCACGGAGCATGGTAATCTGGTGAATCAGCGCATCGCGATGAACGGCTACACCTAATGGTCCGAGGTCGTGATGGAGACAAACGCCTTTGAATTTCCGGACTTGTCCATTAAGCAGGAATCCCTTCTCACGGTCGTAGACTACACTTCGAATACCGAAGCGGGTCAGGTACTCATCCAGCAGTATCTCACCCCTGTAAACCCGCGTGCGAGCGATATAGAGGTTTGGGGTCTCGGGTGACCAGAGATGGGGCTTAGCGATACGAACGAGGCCGCTAAAGAGGGTGGAGTCCTTACGATCGGCACGACTGTCGAAGATAGCGACGATCGAATCGCCATAGAGAATATCGTTCACCACTTCGATACCATGAGTTGGGCCGGCAAGGGTTACATCGAGGGTGATAAGTGCGCTATCTTTTGTCGCTACGGGTGTACGAAGGCAGGTACCGAAGGTCGCCACATGCGTGGGAGCGGTGGTGATGAGGTGGACAGGACGATAGAGTCCGGCTCCCGGATACCAGCGGCTCTGCTGGGGCTTGTTCTCGAGATAAATATCCACATTTACGGGTCGGCCGTTTTTCATCGAAGGCAGCACAAAGCAGTCGAACGAGTTATAACCATAAGGCCAGTAGCAAACCTCTTCGCCATTGAGGAAGATATCCGCGTGGGACATGGCCCCTTCGACAAAGAGCGTGTAGTCGTGGAGGCTGTCGCAAGCGGGAATCGTTGTGTGATAGTGGCCTTTTCCCATCCAAGGCAGTCCGCCACTTCGGCCGGTCTTCCAGGAGGGTTTCTTTTCGCCGTTGGCGACCACCACTACATTCTGGATATCGTTGGAGCGATCAAAAGGACCGGAAATCGCCCAATCGTGGGGGATATGCACCTTCTCGGAGACGGAGTCTTCTCCGCGATAGAAATCCCACTCGCTGAGCAGGCTGTCTCGGCGAGGATTGGTCAGCAGTTTCGAGCCATCGGCCGAACCGAGCATCACTTTGAGGGCTTCGGACATCTGTCCCTGCTCGTTCATGCAACCCATACCATAAGCGCCCCAACCGAGGGGTTTGTATTCGGCAGGCACCCAACCGCCGTAGCACTCGGGTTCCCAGTAGAACAGGCCGGCGTAGCCTTCGACACCGGACATGCGGTTGCAAAAGTCCGTCATTACTTCCAGCGCCTCGCCCGGAAGCCAACTGGCAGTTCCGATTTCGGTCACCATCACCGGCTTACCAAACTTCGCGTAGAGGTGAATGATGTCCTGCTTGGCGAGCGCGTTCATCTGGATGGGGTTGATGGTATCTTGCGTAAAGGGGTAGTGGCTCAGTCCCGCCATATCCCACTTTCCGCCGGCCGAAGTGAACTGCTCGAACCATTCGGTGCGGTTCAGGAAAGCGTTATCAATATGCGTGATGCAGATCACGTTCGGAAAGACATTCTTGGCGGCTTCGTAACCCGCGTTGCTCAGCCGAACATAATTCGCCCAGCTATTGGGCTCAGCAGCATGCGTATTGACACCCCTGCGGGTTGTTTCGGTGGTTTGGATGGCTCCGTAAGGCCAGAGCATACCATTGGTGGTCTCGTTTCCGATTTGCACCCAAGTGGGCTCGATTCCTTCGGCCTTGAGCGCTTCAAGAATCTCCGTGGTGTGTCCGGCAACGGCTAGACAAAGTTCGTTGAGATTCAGGTCGCGCCAGTATTCGGGAATAGGTTGTCCTTGCGGGTCGGCCCAGTAGTCGGCATAGTGGAAGTCGATCATGACCTTGAGTCCAGCCGCATGAACCCGACGGGCCATCGCAAGGACATCCTCCTTATTGCACCAGCCGGTCTTATGATTGACCCACACACGGAGGCGAACGGCGGTGGCACCGTGATCGCGCATGAGTTCGATGCAATCGACGGGATGACCTGCATCGTCCCGGAATACGACACTATCGTGCTCCATCTCGCTGAGCCAACCGAGGTCCACACCCCGGGTGATGGGCTCGGAAGTCTTGTGCTTGCAACCGCAAAGGAGGGCAGCCGCAAACGTGAGAATGAGTAGGGAATGGATTTTTCTCATAGGTTCTCAATCTTATACGTCATGTCGGATTTGTCGAGGGTCACCCGAACGGTCTGACCGAGGTAGGTGCGGTCGAAAACAAGCTTATCCTCATCGCAACTAACGGGAATATAATCGCCGTAGAGTAGGGGCATGGAGCTGCGACGGAGCTTGATGAGACTCTCCATCTCGCGGCGGAACTGCTGCTGACGCGGGCTATAGCCCGAGAATTGCATCATACCGCGGTTATCGGGATCGTTGGCACCGGGTTTGGCGAACTCATCGCCCTGGTAGATACAGGGTACGCCGGGGATGGTCATATTTAGCACTTCGAGGAGCATCGCAGCCCGATAAGCCCGTTCTTCGCGAGCCGGGTCATTATCGGCGGTTACGCCACATTCGCGTGTCCAACCGGCCATCTTGTCGTTTTCGTTCCAATCGACGGCTCCTCCGGCCAGGCTGATGAAACGGCACTTATCGTGATTGCCGCTGATGTTCCCCATCGTATGATGTGAACCGTAGGTAGCGAGACTCTGGAGGATAACCGATTCCAGTTCGCGCATATCCTGATTGGGCTTGCCGAGGATGTCGATGGCCTTGTGGTAGATATTGAAGTCAAACTGAGCGGGAAACATACCCGACTTAACATACGAACCGATGAGTTCGGGGCTTCCGTAGGTCTCGCCGACCATCCAGATATGCCGTCCGGGGAATCGGAGGGCCATCTTCCGACCGAGCAAGCGCCAGTAATTTAGGGGGATATGCTTGCAGGCATCATGTCGGAATCCGTCGATGTCGTAATTCGTTAGCCAATAGAGGGCGGAGTCGGTCATGGGACCACAAACCTCTTCGCGCTCCAGGTCGAGGGTAGGGATATGCGTGTCGAACCAAGTGGTCAGACGCTGCTCGTCCCATAGCTCAAAGTTCCGGCGACCATCGGGAAGGATACTGTCTGTGTGCCAATCGGGGTGCTCCTGGTAGGTAGCAGCCTCGATGTGCATGTGGTTGGCTACGTAATCCAGGATGACATTTAACCCATGCTTATGAGCCGTTTCGAGCATCGTGCGGAACTCCTCCTCTGTACCAAAACGCTTCTCGAGCGCCGTCGCATAAATGGGCCAATAACCGTGATACCCTGAGAAACGGGTGAAGGCCTTGGTGGAGTCGAACTTATTGTCGTACGAGCCGTCTTTCCGCTTGTGGAAGGGGTAATAGCCCCAAGCCGTCCAGGGGTTTTGGGTGATGGGGGAAATCCAGATGGTCGAGATGCCGAGACTGTCAAACCAGCCCTCCTCAATCTTGCGCGTAATACCCGCGAAATCGCCGCCCTGGTAATCGACGATATCCAGCACTTCGGGGCTGTTCAGTTTCCAGTCGTTGGAAGTGTTGCCGTTCGCGAAGCGGTCGATCATCAGCGAATAGAGCACTTGGGCGTGGTCGTCGTGGCGGTCTAGTTGACTCGCGTCCATAATAGGTTTGCCGTCCTGGAGAGGAATGAGAATATCGTTGTAGCAATAGGCGCTATCGGCTGCAAAGATGCGTAGGTAACTGCGTCCCTTAAGATGGGTTGCAGGCAGCGCAAAGGCGCACGAGCCTTTCGCCCAGTCGGTTAGCTGCTCCGCCAGACGGTTCTGGAGCATGACGGCAATGAGGCGCTCACCGGCCTTGGGATCGGAGAACTGCAAGCAGATGCTGTCGTCCCGGAGGGTGGCGGTCATAGCGTTGCGATAGGGCAAGTTCGGCATGACGACCACCACGGCGCTATCCGTTGAATCGTTGATGTTCACGAACTGAATCATGCCATTGTCGTAAATGACGACGGAGTCCATGGGGTTGTCGTCGCTGACGAAGGTCGGCGTGTAGTCGGTGAGGTACATCGTTTCCTGAGACTGATGCATTCGCATCGGGATAATCGGTGCACCATCGGCTACGGGAAGGGGTTTCTGCTCTGTGCTGCAAGCCGCAAGCAATAGAATGGACAGATAAAGGATTGTCTTTTTCATTGTATTTCTAATTTTCTAATTTTCTAATTTTCCAACTCCTTGTACCACTCGCTGACAGCGACAATGCCGTTCTCCCAGGTCTCGAGGTCCATGGACTCGTTGGGGGAGTGGATGGCGTTTTGCTCCAGTCCGAAGCCCATGAGGATAGACTTGCGGCCGAGGATGCGCTCAAAGTCTGCGATAATGGAGATGCTTCCTCCGCGTCGAGCGGCCAGAGGTGCTTTCCCAAAGGCAGTGGCAAAGGCACGTTCGGCCGCTTTGTACTCGGGGATATCGATGGGGCAGACGTATCCCTGTCCGCCATGCAGGCTCGTCACGTGTACGCGTACACCTGCGGGCGCGATACGCTTAATATAGTCCTCCATGAGGTGGGCAATCTTCTCGTGTTCCTGGTTGGGAACGAGTCGGCAGGAGATTTTGGCGTGGGCCGAGGCGGGGATAACCGTCTTGCTTCCTTCGCCCGTATAGCCGCTCCACATGCCACAGATGTCGAAACTCGGTCGACAGCTGTTTCGCTCCAGGGTGGAGTAGCCTTCTTCCCCCGCAAGGGCCTCGACGCCAATGTTCTGCATGTATTGCTTCTCGTCGAAGGGGATGCGGGCAATCATATCCCGTTCTGCCTGAGGAATCGGCAGTACATCGTCGTAGAAGTGGGGGATAGTAATGCGGCCGTGAGCATCGATCAGGGTGCTCAGCATCCGGCAGAGAGCCATAGCGGGATTGAGAACAGCGCCTCCGAAGTGGCCGCTATGCAGGTCGCGAGAAGGGCCCTCCACATCAACCTGCCAATAAGCGAGACCCCGAAGTCCGGTAGTAATACTCGGAGTATCCTTTCCAATCATGGAGGTGTCGCTAAGGAGAATGATATCGCAAGCGAGCAGGTCCTTATGCTCCGTGAGGAAGTCCGCGAGACTGGGCGAACCTATCTCCTCTTCGCCCTCCAGGATGAACTTCACGCGATGATGAAGCTGTCCCGTTCGAACCATGTACTCGAAGGCTTTGGCCTGAATCATCGTCTGTCCCTTATCATCATCGGCTCCACGGGCATAAAGGCGTCCGTCATGGATAGAAGGCTCGAAGGGATCGCTATTCCACTGGTCGATAGGGTCGACGGGCATGACATCGTAGTGACCATAAACGAGGATGGTCTTCTCGTAGCCGCCGTCGGGTACGTATTCACCAAAGACGAAGGGGTTACCAGAAGAGGGCATCACTTCAGCGCGATGGCAACCGGCTTCCAGTAGTAGCTCGCGCCAACGCTCGGCGCAACGTAGCATATCGTCGTGATGCGCGGGTTCGCTGGAGATAGAAGGGATACGAATGAGACTGGCCCATTCAGAGAGGAACCGCTGGCGATTGGCGGCTATATAAGAACGCGCGTCCATTACCGTCCCAGTTCTACAATCATGCTACTGAGCGGAGCGACCTCGATATGGTCGCTGCTGAGGTCTATTTCGTGCTCCGAGAGGATATCCACGCCCAGGGGAGCATACTGGCTCAAAATCTCCTTGTAGTGGTCAGTCGGGATGATCTTCGGTTCCTCACTGGCGTTCACGAACACGAACACCGCCTCATCCTCGTTGTAACGGAAGAAGGCGTAGGTGTTGTCGTTCGAATAGAAGTGCATCGTTCGTCCGTTATGAATAACCTTCTTGCCCTTACGCCAATTGAGCAGTTTGGTCACATAGTCGTTCATGTCTTGTTGCTCGGGGCTCAGTTTACCCAGGGGTAGGGGAGCGCGGAGGTAGCTGTGGTCCCCCGGGTTCTCCGTATTCTTGCTACGCATGTTATACTCCTCGCCGTACAGCATCTGAGGAATGCCTCGCATGGTGGCGAGCAGCGTCATACCGAGCTTCACGCGGTCTGTGACGCCATCGTACACCAGGTCGCTGAATCGTGCCATATCGTGGTTAGAGAGGAAAAGGAGCAGTTGGTTGACATCGCCATAGAGGTAGTCCTGGCTGAGCACATCGTAGATTTTTGCCATTCCTTCGCCCCAGCCGGGCTTATTCGTTCCGAATCCCGCACGAATGGCTTCGGTGGTCGGGAAGTCCATCACGGTCGGTAGAGGACTGTTGAAGCCATCTTTGTTTCCGGAATCGTGTTGCCAATAGGCCACGGCCGAAGTGGGTCGCGTCCAGGTCTCACCCACGATGTTGATATTCGGATATTCGTCCAGAATCGCCTGCGTCCAGCTGGCTGCTGCGTCGCGTGCGACGTAGGGGTAGGTGTCGACCCGCAGGCCGTCCAGGTTGGCGTACTCAATCCACCAGATCGCCCATTGCTTGAAGTACTGCAGCAGGTCGGGGTTATTGAGGTTCATATCCGGCATCGGGGTGTCGAACCAACCGCCGTCGTTGAGCATCCGATCGTACTGGCTGGCATTGGGGTCGTAATTGGTGGAGAAGGCGCCATTGGTGTGTGTGAAGTCCTTGTAGCTCAACCAGTCGGCATAGGGCAGGTCCTTTATCCACCAGTGGGCTGCGCCGCAGTGGTTCGGAACGGCATCCATGATGAACTTCAGCCCCTTGCTGTGGGCCGTTTCGACCATCGCACGGTAGCTCTCGTTGGAGCCCATACGCGGGTCGATGTGGTAGTAGTCCGCGCAAGCATAGCCGTGGTACGACCAGCTGGGCTCGTTGTCGAGCAGCAGGGGTGTGGGCCAGATGGTGGTCACGCCCAGTTTGGCGAGGCGGTCTAACTGACTGACGATGCCTGCTATATCTCCGCCGTAGCGCTTGGTTGGGTCTTTGGGATTAGCTTTCTCTGCCGTCAGATTGCTGCTGTTCGTAGAAGGATCGCCATCGACAAAGCGGTCGGACATGATGAGGTAGATGACATCTGCACTCGTGAATCCCTTGCGGTAGCGACTATTCGGGCGGCGCTCGGCGATGACGTAGTCGGTCGATACGCTCTGCTTTCCTTTTTTCAGGGTAATGCGGTAGGTTCCTGCCTCGCGTACATCCAGGTCGACGAACAGGTAGTTCTTGCTTTCCGCATTATGCTGGCCTTTGACCACCAGTCCGGTTGCCTCGGTCTTCTCGACCTTATTGTCGCTGAGGCGATGGATGCTGACCTGAGCGTCGCTTAGGTCTGTGCCATGCAGCATGAGGGTGAGGGGGCAGTTCATGTCCGTCCACCAACTGAGGGGTTCTACCTGCTGGATTGCCATCTGAGCGTGCAGGAAAGGGAAAATGCCAAGAAGCATCATGGTGAAGATAGTTTTACGCATATATGTATGTTTAAGTTTACAATATAAAAAATCAAGTTGACCTATAAGCCGGGTTCTGTGCCCTTGCGGGTGTCTGTCATTCATCTCGGACGCCTGTTACCAGGACGCCTCTCTCGCGCTCTACCCTCCGTCTGGGCCGAGCAGGCCTCGTCACGACGGTATACTTGAGTTTGCTGCCCACCATGTGCTCGTTTCACATCGCTCGTCTCTGTAGCAGGGATTGAACATTACTGCCCAGCGGCCGTTAACCGCGGTGGTGCTCTTTGCAGCCCGGACTTTCCTCTGACTTAGCAGCGACAGACCGATCAACTTGATTTTTTTTTGATTTTTTTTGCCTAAATATTTGCTTTTTTCAATTATTTTTTGTAATTTTGCATCGCAATGCAGTTGTATTTGCGGCTTTAGCACATCGGTAGTGCATTAGCTTCCCAAGCTAAGGAGGCGGGTCCGACTCCCGTAAGCCGCTCTTTTTTTATGCCTTTTCGTTTGCGTTAGTTCCGACGCAGCACGTCAAAACTGTAGTCATATTCGTTTCGCTCGTCCGCTTTTTTCTCCTCTCTTTCTACTATTTTGAACCCTTCCAAACTTGGGAAGAACGTATCCGCATCGCTAAAGGTATGGTGGATGCGGGTGAGGTATATCTCGTCCACGATTCCCGATTCCATTGCCTGATGGTAGATGCTTCCTCCGCCGATAATCCATCCCTCCGGGGCCATCCGAACGGCTTCAGCAAGGCTGTGTGCCACTTCTGCGCCTTCATCATGCCATGAAGCATCGTGGGTGATGACTATATTCCGCCGGCCGGGTAGGGGGCGATGGGGGAAACTCAGCCAGGTCTTTCTGCCCATAATGACGGCTCCACCCATCGTCAGACTCTTGAAGCGCAGAAGGTCGTCATGCAGATGACATAGCAGGTCTCCTTTTCGACCAATTGCATTCTTTTCATCGATGGCAACTATGAGTTTCATCCTCTGTTCTTTATTCGTTACACTTACGACATTTCTCCGTAGATACTCTATACTGCCACTACTCCGGCAATGTGGGGGTGGGGGTCATACCCGACGAGTTCAAAGTCCTCGTATTGGAAGGAGAACAAATCCTTGACATCCGGGTTAATTTTCATCACGGGCAGCGTCCGCGGGTCACGGGTCAACTGCAGCTGGACTTGCTCGAAGTGATTGCGGTAGATATGCGCGTCACCGAGGGTGTGCACGAAATCTCCGGCACGGAGTCCCGTCACTTGCGCCATCATCTGCAGCAGGAGCGCGTAACTGGCTATATTAAACGGCACACCCAGGAACACGTCTGCACTGCGCTGGTAGAGCTGGAGACTGAGGCGACCGTTTGCTACATAGAACTGGAAGAGCGAGTGGCAAGGGGGTAGGGCCATCTGGTCCACTTCCGCGGGGTTCCAGGCGCTGACAATCAGTCGCCGACTGTCGGGGTTGCGTTTAATCTCCTCTACCACATTGGCTATCTGGTCAATACTGCCGCCCTTATAGTCCGGCCAACTGCGCCACTGGTGTCCATATACCGGCCCCAGGTCGCCGTTTTCATCGGCCCACTCATTCCAAATACGAACTCCGTGCTCCTGGAGGTAATGCACATTCGTGTCGCCGCGAAGGAACCACAGCAGTTCGTAGATGATGCTCTTCAGGTGCAGTTTCTTGGTCGTCAGTAGCGGAAATCCGTCTTCCAGGTTGAAGCGCATCTGGTGGCCGAACACACTCTTTGTGCCCGTTCCGGTGCGGTCGCCCTTGTCGACGCCTTCCGTCAGTATCCGACGGCATAAGTCTAAGTATTGTTTCATATAAAGGGTTAACAGGTTAACAGGTTAAAGGGTTAATAGGTTAACAGGTTAATGGGTTAGTAGAGTTTGTAGGTGGTGCGGAGAACCTTGAACTCCGTGCGGCGGTTCTCCTGGTTGGCTTTCTCCTGCTGCTCCTCTTTCAGGCCCGTGATGAACGCCTCGTCCAGCACCTGTCCCACGGGCATCCACTTATACTGCTTATGGAGCGCCTCGTTCACGATAACGGGGATGCTCTCGCCATACCCGACGGGGGTCAGACGCTCCTTCTCGATGCCTTTGCTGATCAGGTAGTTCACGACGCTCTCCGCGCGCTTTTGGCTGAGTTTGGCATTGAACGTGCTATCGCCCTTCATATCCGTGTGGGCGGCCAATTCGATAGTGATATTGGGGTTGTCGCTGAGTAGTTTGACGAGTTTGTCGAGGCTGGCCGAACTCTCGGGAGTGATTTCCCATTTGCCGAACTCGTAGAACACGTTATCCATGCGCACCGGTTTGCTGACCGGCATCATTACGAAGTCCTCCGTATAGGTGTGGCTGTCCTTGAGTCCGGTGGTGACGAACTGCCCCTTCACGTTCAGATATCCGCGGGCGGTAGCGAGCATTACGTAACGGGCGTCTTTGTTTACCTTGATAGAATAAGAGCCGTCCTTCTTAGCGGGCAGTTTGGTGTTCATGCCATCTGTACCGACCAGTCGCAGTTGGACGCCATCGACGGGATTGCCGTCCTGATCCGTCACTTTTCCCTGCACCTGGAACACCATCTCCGGCAGGACGAACTCGTATATTTGTTCCGTTCCCTTCTTCTGACCACGGTTGCTACTCCAGTAACCATCGTTCGTTTTGCCTACGAAACAGATACCAAAGTCGTCTCCCGGACCATTGAAAGGCTGACCCATATTAACGACCTCTCCTGTCGAATCGACATAGAACAAGTCCAGTCCGCCGTAGCCCGGCTGACCATCGCTTGCGAAGTACAGTCGGCCGTCCTCCCGCACATACGGGAACATCTCGTTTCCGGAGGTGTTGATGACGGGACCTGCGTTCTCGGCGATCCAGTCGCCCCCCTCCTGCACAGCCCGCCAGATGTCTTTTCCTCCGTATCCGCCCGGTGCGTCGCTCACGAAGTAGAGCGTGTCTGCTGCCTTGTTCCAGGCGGGGTGGGCGGCCGTGATGCTACTGTCCTTGAATATCTTAAACTCCTGCGGATCGGCCCACTGACCGCTGCTTCGGCTGCTCTGGTAGATTTTGGCGCCCAGATCCTTGCCGTTCTCGGGGCAGGAGAAGGTGAAGTACATCGTTCTTCCTTCGTCCGTCAGACAGCATATGCCCAGTTCCCGTTGGCCGGTCTTCTTCTCCGTCGCGGCACTGTCGCTCTTGTTTTCGTTTTCGTTCGCGTTCGCGTCTTCATACAGCCCCTCCGCCAGTTCGGGAGCCGTCCACTTGCCCTTCTGGTCCTTCTTGCTCTCCCATAGGTTATACGTCATCTGACCCGTTATCTTGCTGGTCTTGACCACCTTCTTGGTGTCCTTGCTCTTGGTGCCCTGTGGACGATTGCTGGTGAATAGGATCTGGTCACCCGACTCGTCCATCAGCATCGGGCAGAAACTGCTGCCTCGGCGGTTGTTGAGTTCCTTGACCACGCGGTATTTATACCGATACGGCTCCCGCTTCCACTCCTGTACCTTCTCGCAGGCGGCCGCTCCCGCCCGGGCTTCGTAGTTGTCCGGATGGGCCTCCAGGTAGAGTTCGTAGCTCTTCTTGGCCTCCTTATAGTTACCCTGATAGTGCAGCGCCTTGGCCTGCTGGAGAAAGACGATACTGTCCTGTTTTTCATAGTGATACCGAACGGCGTTCTTGTAGGCATTGATGCTCTTCGGACTATTGATGCGCTGGTAGCAGTCACCCATCTTATACGCCACCTCGGCCTTCAGCGGCTTCTCCGTCTTGGCGCTGATCTTACCGTACACGCCCTTGAACTCCTCCGCCGCCGCATAGTATTCGCCTATCGCGTACTTGCGATTCGCGTTCTTGAGCCGAACCTTCACGCCACATCCCGCCAGCATAAGGGCTGCCAGCAGTAGGATACAAGATGCTTTGAGCCTAGAACCTTGAACTTTGCTCCCCCTTCTCTCTAATCGGTCTTGGGTCGTGGCGCAATAGATGCCTCGCTTCCGCATGGCCTCGCTGCCTCCAACATCTTCGCTGTGAAAACGGTGGTCCTTGCGCAGAATCACTCCCACGCTTAGCAGCAATACCGATGCTGCTACGATCATTATGACGACAATATACTCCATTTTGCCTACAAAGATACAAAAAGTAATTGGAATTTCCAAATAATTTGCCTTAAAATTTGCAAATGTCGATTTTTTTTTGTAACTTTGCGCCATAAATCAAAAATTGCTATGGCACAAGAAGGAACACTTTTTAACGCCCTGACATCGGGTAGTAAGGTAGTTGGTAACATTTCGGCCGATAAGGATTTCCGCATCGACGGCACTGTGGAGGGCGATATCCAGTGCGGTGGACACCTGGTGATTGGTGACACGGGGCTGGTCAAGGGAACAATCAACTGCGAGAGCGCAGAGATCCAGGGCAAGATAGAGGGAACGATTACGGTAAGCGGTACGCTGGCCCTGCGTGCGACGGCCATGCTACACGGCGACGCCAAGACGCACGTGCTCATCATCGAGCCCAACGCGATGTTTAACGGCAATTGTACCATGAGTTAACAGTTAGCAGTTAACAGTTAGCAGACATTAAAGGTTATGGATGTCAAACCATTCCGGGGAGTTCGACCACCGCGTGAGCTGGCTGCTCGCGTACAGGGGCGCGCGTATGATGTAATGAATAGCGAGGAGGCGGCCGTCGAGTGTGCCGGCAATCCGATGTCGATTCTGCATATCACACGTCCGGAGATCAACTTCACCCCCCTCATCGACGAACACGACGAACGCGTCTACCTGACGGCGCGGAAGCAGTACGATTTCTTCCGCCAGTCCGGTTGGCTCATCCGGGACTCCAAGCCCTGCTACTACGTCTATGCCCAAACGATGGAGGGCCGTACCCAGTACGGACTGGTTGTCACCGCCTCGGTGTCGGACTATAGGGAAGGACGAATCAAACGGCATGAACTGACCCGCAAGGCGAAGGAGGACGACCGCAAGCGTCACATCGAGACCATCGGGGCCCAGATTGGTCCGGCCTTCCTGGTATACCGTCATCAGGACGAGTTGCGCAAGCTTATCCGCGAGGTGGTTAAGGAGGAACCCGAGTACGATTTTCTGGCTCCGGAGGACCAAACGACACACCGCTTGTGGGTGATTCGTAACGATTCCGATATCAGTCGTATCACTTCTATTTTCAGCAACATACCTGCTCTTTATATCGCAGACGGACACCACCGCACGGCCGCCTCGGCCCGCTGTGGAGCGGACTATTTTCTGGCCGTTTGTTTTCCAGACGATGAACTGCGGATATTGGATTACAACCGCCTCGTGCGCGACCTGAATGGACTGACGCCGGAGGAGCTGTTGAGCCGTTTGGCGGAGGACTTCGAAATCGAAAACGAAACCCTTCGTTACGAAGACGAAAACGAAAACGAGACCCTGGACGCGAATCGTCATCGGCCGAGAGGTCTGCACGAGTTCGCGCTCTATATGGCCGGAAAATGGTACCGGCTGAACCTGAGGAGCGGTCGGTGCAACGAGAAGGACCCCATCGGACGACTGGATACGGATATCTGCAGCCGCCTCATCCTCGCTAGGCAGTTGGGTATTACCGACTTACGAACCGATCCGCGTGTCGACTTCGTGGGCGGACTGCGGGGCCTGGGCGAACTGGAGCGTCGCGTCGATAGTGGCGAAATGGCCCTTGCTATCGCGCTCTATCCCGTCTCGATGACCCAGATTATGGATATAGCGGATAGCGGAAATATTATGCCCCCCAAGAGCACCTGGTTCGAACCCAAACTGCGCAGTGGACTCGTCATCAACGAATATGCGTCCTAACAAATAAGCATATAAGCAAATAAGCAAATTAACAAATTTACAATAACATGAACAAGTATCTTCAACTATCGATTGATTGCGTTCTTCTTATCGCAGTCATTGTCCTTTTCATCCTCCATTTCTGCTGCCCGGTAGCTCCCAAGCACGTTGCGCCCGAAGACGTAACTGTCCAGGAGGGTAATCTGCCCATCGCGTACGTCGACCTCGACTCTGTCCTGGTCTCGTACACGTTTGCTATCCAGGCGAACGACCAGCTTCAGTCCAAGCAGGAGGACGCCCTGGCCCAGTATAACGCCAAGCGTTCGACCCTCGAGCGGGAGGCGGCGGACTTCCAACGTAAGGTGGATAATAACGCCTTCCTCAGTCGGGAGCGCGCTCAGACAGAGGCTGCGCGTCTCCAGCAGAAGCAGGCAGACCTTGAGGCGCTCAACCAGTCCCTTACGCAGCAACTCATGAACGAGTCGCAGCGCCTCCAGACCCAGCTGGGCGACTCCCTGCGCAACTACATCGACCTGCTCAACGCCGACGGTCGCTTCCACATCATCCTGGCCGACCACAGTCACTCCACCGTCCTCAAGGCCGGCGAAGGCTATGACATCACAGGTCAGGTAATCGAGGGCCTCAACGCCCGGTGCGCCAAGTGAGTCTGTTCCTGAGCATGCTTCTCGGAATTGCCGTAGGCCTTCTCCAGGTCTACGGCTTTTTCCACATCACCGTCCCTGACTTTGTGCTGCCGACGATGATCTTCTTCATGCTCTTCTTCACCTTCCTGCGCATATCCCCGCGCGAAATGCGACTCTACTCCTGGCACGGGATTATCCTCCTTTTTCAGGTCGTTGTCAGCCTCGCACTCTTCTATATCTTGCGCGCATGCCCGCTCATGCCCGCCGGCGAAGACAACCTCGCTCTGGCCCAGGGAGTCGCGCTCTGCGTACTCATGCCTGCCGCCACCGCCGCACCGATTGTGGCGGCTAAGATTGGCGGTTCGGTGCTGCTGCTTACGCCCTTCACGCTCCTGTCGTCTATGGTCAGTGCCCTCCTTATCCCCGTTATATTCCCGCTTTGGAACCCCGAGGCGCATATCCCCTTCGCGGAATGCTTTCTGCTAATACTGAAGCGGGTAGGGCCGATGCTTATCCTGCCGGCTCTTGTGGCCTGGACGTGCCGACTCTCCCGACGGATTCGCAGCGCCCGGCTCGTCACGGAGCTGCCGTACTACCTCTGGATGGGGACGCTGGTGATATTGATGTTCCAGATGACGCTCAGCATCGCCTCGTACCGGGGCTCGTACCTCATCCTGCTGTACATGACCCTGGGCGCCATTGCGACCTGCCTGCTGCAGTTCTATGCCGGCAAGTGGCTTGGCCTTCGCTACGACCCCGTCACGTCGCTAACCGCCGGACAGGCGCTCGGCCAGAAGAATACCACCCTCGGCGTGTGGCTCGCCCAGACCTATCTTATCCCCATCTCTGCCCTCGCTCCCGCCGCCTATATCATCGCTCAAAACCTCTTTAACGCCATACAGATTGCACTTTTTCAAAAAAAACATTGAAAAAATTTGCAAATGTCAATTTTTTTTTGTAAATTTGCATCCGATTTGCGCACGTCTGAACCAAATAGCACCTCTACGATGCCGGACAGCATCTTGCTAAGGGCCCTAAAGCCCGGTCCGTATCGGTGGGATTTTGTGCTGTTCGACGACTACCTGGGCGGCCAAGCGGGTGAACTGCTGGGCGGAAGGGTGGAAGTGAAGGCGACGCTGAATCTGCGAGCCACGGATTACGACTTGCACCTCGCAGTAGAGGGTGAAGTTCGGGTTCCGTGCGATCGCTGTCTGGAGCCCATGGCCCTTCCGGTTGGGGTAGAGGAGACGCTCTTCTCGCCCGACGAGGAAGGTACGCCACTGGATGAAGAAGGGCAGCTTGACATCGCCTGGCTCGCCTACGAGACGATAATCGTCCACCTGCCTCTCGTGCATAGTCACCAACCCGGTGGTTGCAACCCGAAGATGGTTGCGCTTCTCCAAGACCACCTCTGCACGACCGACAGTCCCGAGGACGACGATAATAAAGAATAGAAGTTAAACATTAAAACGTAATAATTATGGCACATCCTAAGAGGAGACAATCCCACACTCGGCAAGCCAAGCGTCGTACCCACGACGTGCTCAAGATGCCCGCACTGGCTATCTGCCCGAACTGCGGCGCACACTACATCTATCACACCGTTTGCCCCAGCTGCGGTTACTACCGCGGAAAGCTGGCAATCGCTAAGAAAGAAGAAGCTGCTGCCTGATGATGGAAAGTCAAGATCAACCCAGACGCCCCCGCCCCCGTTTCAAACCGGCAGGCGAGGGCGCTATTCATTCCGAGAAGGTGGAGCGTGTGTTCCACCCTCGCTACGAGCATAGCAACGATGGTACCGAGAGGCCCCATCGCCCCCGTTTCAATCGCCCAGACGGCGAGCAGGGCGAACGCCCTTATCGTCCGCACTTTGCTCGCCCCGAGGGCGACCAGCAGCAGGGCGAGCATCGTCCCCATCGCCCCTTCAACCGCAATAACTACAGCCAGAAGAAGCGCTTTGAGTACAAGGAGAAGTACGAAGATCCTACCAAACCGATTCGGCTCAATAAGTACCTCGCGAACGCGGGTATTTGCTCCCGTCGCGAGGCAGACGACTTCATCCAGGCCGGTGTCATCACCGTCAACGGCGAAGTGGTAAGCAGCCTCGGCGCCAAGGTGCTCCCGACGGATGTCGTGAAGTTCCACGACCAGCCCGTTCGGCGCGAGAAGAAGGTCTATATCCTGCTCAATAAGCCCAAGAACACCGTCACGACTACCGACGATCCCGAGGAGCGGAACACCGTCATCGATATCGTTCGGGATGCCTGCCCGGAGCGTATCTATCCCGTCGGCCGATTGGACCGCAATACCACCGGAGTCCTGCTCCTGACCAACGACGGCGACCTGGCCGCCAAACTCACCCATCCTAAGTTCCAGAAGAAGAAGGTCTACTACGCCGCGCTCGATAAGGAGCTCACGGAGGAGGATGAGCAGATCATCCGCAACGGTATCACGCTCGACGACGAGATCATCGTCCCCGATGCCCTGGAGTTCCCCAAGGAGGACCGCCGCCATATCGGCCTGGAGATTCACTCGGGTCAGAATCGCGTGGTGCGCCGTATATTCGAGAAAGTGGGATATAAGGTCATCGCCCTCGACCGCGTCAGCTTCGCGGGCCTGACTAAGAAGAATGTCCGCCGCGGAACGTATCGTTTCCTGACGCCCAAAGAGGTTTCGATGCTCCAGATGGGTGCCTTTTAACCCTAACCCCTAACCCCTAACCAATAAAAACCCCGACTCATAGAGCCGGGTTTTTTATTTGTCCTAATGGGACTATAACGAACTCCCGCTCTTTGTATCGCGGGTGGGGGAGTGTGAGCTCCTCCGTTTGCATCGCTACCCCTTCGTACTCAATGATATCGATATCAATCGTCCGATCACGGTATTCGGTCGTGCCATCTGCATGACGAATAGACTTCTCCGTCCTTCCTAACTCCCGCTCTACCGCCTGCGTCACGTGCAGCAGCTCCAGCGGCTCCAGCGTCGACACGAACGCTGCACAGATATTGCAGAACTCGTGCTCGCTCTCGAACCCCACCGGGGCCGAGTAATACCAATCGGACCGCCTTCGTAGCGGTCCGATTCGTTCTTGCAGCAACTCCAGCGCCCTGTCTATCGTGCCCTCACGATCTCCCAGATTGGCGCCCAGACTCAGATAAACTGTCCTATCCATTGAATCAGTGCGTACAGGTGTTGCCAAATCCAGCTGTTCGGGGCTTTCTCCAGCATCCCCAGGTGGCTATAGATGGCCATCGTTAGCCATACGACCAGCATCTCCAGCGCCACCGCGACGACCAGTCCCAGCAGCGAGTGGAACGTGCGGTTCAGCGCCCCTTGGGCCGAGAAGAATCCCTTCACGAACCCAAACGCCATCACGGCAATCAATATCCAGTCGGTTGTGGTGAACATTATTTTACGGGAATTAGTTTGATCCAGTGCTTATTGCGATAGAAGTTCGAAATGGCGAACTCTATCGGAGTCCACTTGGTGGGATTCCCGTTCGCATCTTTGCGCGCCGTATTTTTCATGTCAAAGGCGGCCTCAAGCGATTCGCCCGTTATGGACCATTTGGACCAATCCGTACCCTTGCTCGGGGTGTCCAAATAATAACCTAATATGCCCGTTATATTCCCTTGTACGGCATCGTAGGCAAATTCGATGTCATACAAAACCGAATCCTCGAACAAGTACTTGTCGTAGGTTATTCCATCTACCTCCACTCGTCCCATATATACCGAGTCGAGTCTTTCACCGTCTTGCGCCCTCTTTTTCATCGTTGTGTCACTGGGCAAGTAATAGTGGGCAAACTTGGCGTATTCGGATGTGCTGACCAGTAGTTTGTTGTTATATGCATCCACTATCATGCGCGAAGGAGGAAATCCCAGATTATTGGTCGTGGGGGCAAAGACATTGGTGGTTGAGTCTTTTTCCGGATTTCCTGCATCGTTATCCGTGTTATCAAATTGTGCCTTGTATGTCTGGCATACAGAACCGGAAGACCCCAAGCCGTTGAAGTGGACATCCTTAACGCATACAACACGCCCATCATATTGACGGCATCCCTTGACATCGGTATAATTCGGGAGGTAGTTATTCCACATTTCTTGCAGGGTTAAACTATCTACTTTGATCTTCTTGGGATCCGGTAGACCAATTAAGCTTGCTGCCTTGCGGAACATAGGACCGGGAATTCGCCCCGGAGCCCATCCGACTTTATCTTTGGCTGTATTTTCTCCAGCTAGAGTGTTGTTATTATAACTCGGCACACAGAGTTGTTCCTGATTGGCATAGCGACCCAGGCAGAGTCCCTTCAGCGCAATCAGTACCACCTGTCCTTTCTCATACAAGCCGCTCGCCGATCCTATATCCACACCGATGCGGAGACACTGTTGCTTGCCACCGACTATCTGTTGCAGGATCAGCGTCTTGTAGAAGTTTCCTCCGTAGTCGTCAGTCACCAGTCGACCCTGAATATAGAGGCGCTTGCCGTCTGCTCCGAACTCAGGCAGCGTATCCAGATTGAATACCCAATAGTCCGTCCCATCCGCATGGGCACGAACCCTATAGAGCGAATCCAGTCCGCAGTTGCCCACCTCGGTCATGAAACTGTCTTTCAACTCCTCGATGGTATATAGACGGCCGTTATTGGCATCCAATATGGATTGAACGTCCCCCTCATTCACGTAGGTGGCTGGGGTATTGTAACTGCAGGCCGTTGCTACCAGCGCAACCAGACCTAATAGGTAGTTTCTCATCTTCATCTCCCTTAGAATTTATAGGTAACGGTTAGGTAGAAATTCGCACCCCAGGCGTAGTAATACTTGCTCGGGAACTTCCAGGCATTGGCCGTGACGTAACTATTATTATTGTCGTCCACACCTTGTTTGGTCGCACGCGGCAGACGGGCCTGTTGGTAACCTCCTGTCTTGAACTTATTGTTGTTCAGCAGGTTCGTTACGCTCAGGTTGATGCTCAGACTCTGACGATTCTTGAGGTATATCAGTTTGCCGAAGCTCACATCCACCATGAATCGATTGAGCGGATTGGTGGCACTCAGGCTCTCCTGACTGTCATAGATAGAGTAGGGGTAGGCAAGGATGGGCTTGCCATTCTTGTCGCGTTCTGCCGTTACGGCCGATGTCTCGGTGCTGCTTCCGTTGGTTACTTGGAAGGTTCTGTAATATCCGCCGTTGACTATCGTCTTTGTCTCGGCCGTCTCTCCGGCGCGTTTCCCGGTATATAGACCATACATGCGGCGACTCGGCGCCACGCTCAGGTAGTTCCAGTCGTAGTAACTCACCGTAATATCCGCAAACCACATCTTCGGGTGGAAGAAACTCAGTTTGATGCTTGTGTTCAGCTGCGGGCCGGTGCTCACACGCACGCCCTTCATGTATACCGAGTCACGCAGTTCGAATACCGATTGGTTCGTGCTCTCTATCTTGGCCATCTCCATACCGTTCTCGGCGCTCGTTACCGACAGCGCATCGCTCATGTAGCGGTAGTCACCTATGGCCAGCGCACCGCTCAGCGTGAAGTAGGTGCCCAGCTTTACGCTCGCCGCTGCCTCTACGCCGCAGTGCCTCCGGTTCAGACCCGTCAGCACCTGGTTCACGAACGTCTGCGCATCGTCGTCATAATAACCGTTCAACTCCGTTCCGTTCCAGAAACGCGTGTAGTAGGCCGTCACACGTCCGCGGACGATCGGGTAGTTGAACTCGTACGTGATGTCTCCACCCACGCTCTTCTCGTTCGCAGCGTAGTAGTCCTTCAGGTTCTTGGCGTTATCGTGCGTGTAGATGTTCTCCACCACGCGGTCGTGGATACGCGGACTGATGTACGACACCCTCGCCAGCGGTGCCATCGTCTGAGCCATGGCGTTGAACTTGATGTGATTACGCCCGTTTATCTTGTATGTGAATCCGATCTTGGCCGCCGGATCGAGGAAGGAGTGCTGGTTGCCGTGCCATACCGTACCGGGAGCCACGCCCTGCAGCACACCATTGTTGAAGTGGTCAACGAAGTAGTCCGCGTCGCGACCCAGATACTTGCTGCATTCCTCCAGCACCTTGTCCATCTGCGTATACCCGTATTGACTGAAGGCCAGCTGGCACAGATACGCCTCACGGCCGTTAATCATACTCGAATTTCGACGCATGCTGCTGTAGGTTTCTTTGATGCCGTAGTAGAAGTCTATCTCGTTGAAACTCCATTCGTTCTGGAACCATAGCGACTCGCTCATGACGTTCATCGAATAGTCGTATCCGAATCGGTCTCCCTGATGCTTGACCTTGTTGTATCCTTTCGTCAGGTCGTTCTGCTTGATGACGTTGATCTCCGTCTGCGTCAGACCCAGATTCGAAGCCAGTTCCGCAATATCGCGGTCGGCGAACGGGTCGATGTCTATCCACTGATTGGCGCCCAGCAGGTCGTCTATCGTCTTGTAGTGCAGGCCCTGACTCGCCTTGCCCTCCAGCCCTACGCTCAACTTCAGGTGCTCGTGTCCCGACCAGGTGTAGTGCAGGTTCGTTCCGACTTCCCAGATGTCGTTATGCCGCCGCTCCTGGATGTAGTGGGCACTCCCCTCCGGGTTGTTGACGTTATTCGCTTTATTCGCTGCGTACATCGCGTCCCAGTCCAACTGCGTCGTCTTCGTGTTCCGCTCCTGCCACTCCTTGGCCAGCGTGTTATACACCTTCTCATCTACGCTCGGACCGATCAGGTTCCCGTCCTCGCCTACGAATCCTTCTCCCAGGTTCTTGCCGTTCATGTCCGCTCCGATGAAGTTTCCCCAGCCGTAGTGCAGTCCGTCTGCATCCGCGCCATATTTGTTGTATAGTTGGTCGGAACCGCTATATGCTATCTGGCCGTCCCATAGGAAGGAGGGTAGGTTGCGGTAGTAATCCGGACGCGGGTCCGGTGCGTTGTAGAAGTTGATCGCGCTGTTGCTGTAGAAGCTGTAGTGCCCCGCTACTCCTACCTTCAGGTCATGCGCCGGATTGGGTTTGAACTCGTATGTCACAATCGCCGTTGGATCAAAACTGTGCACGATACGGCTGTTGCGCATCTTGCCGTCCTGATAGCCCCAGTAGGGGTTGTAGTAGGTCGTCCCCGTCAGGTCTACCACCTCCTGCGTCAGGGCGCTGTTCTGGCCTCGACTCGTCATGTTCGCAAAGGCTACGATACCCAGGCTGTGCTTGTCGCCCTTCCAGCGCTTCTCGGCGCTGAAGAACGCACCCAGACTGTAGTAGTCACTTCCTTCGCCTATGATTCCCTTCTGCGGGCAGTAGGGGCTGAATCGGAACGCTATCTGTCCCACGAACGCCCATCCGTTCTTCAGCACGCCCGAGGCGTATGTCGCCCTCACCGCGGCCTTGTAGTTGCGGTTTGTGCCCGCCAGACCTACCTTCCAGCCCTGCGCAAAACGGTACGCGTTCATCAGGTAGTTCGTGCTGTTGCCGATGTTGCCGAACGTGAAGTTCGACGCCTCCATCGCTTGCACCGTCTCCTTGTTGCGCGTCGCGTCGTTGAGTCCACCCATCGCGCTGAAGTTGAACATACCCCGCTCGGCGCTCATGAAGTTCATTCCGTTGATGTAGTTGTTCTCGTAGTTCTGACTGTAGCCGCGGTTGCGGTAGCGCGCCGTCGACCACGCGAAACTCGTGATCTTGTTGAACTCATCCATGCTGCTGCTCGTCGCACTGTTCTGCTCCTGACCTTTTCCCTCGTCGTCACTCATGTCGTCTTCACTCAGGTTCAGCAAGATGTCGTCTTTCGCCTGCTTGGCGATATCGGGCTTCAACTTCAGCGACTGCTCAGCATTAGCGTCCTTGCTCAGGCTCACAAGCATAATATCGCTCACGTAGCCGTCTGCCTCGACAACAATCTCTTCGTCGCCCGGTTCAATCAGGTAGAACTGATACTCACCCTTGTCATTCGTGGTGGTCGAGATATTCTGGTTGCCCAGCGTCACTTTCGCTCCCGCAATCGGATTCCCCGTCTGGTCGTCCGTAATCCGACCCTTCAGCGGAGCCTCTTGCGCCCACAGCATACCCGACATCGCGAGCAGCACCGTTAGCATCAGAGTGTGGTGTGTCTTCATTTGTCTAAATATGTTTTTTTTGTTAAAATTCAGCGTTTTTCGGAGTCCTCGGGAAGGGAATCACATCGCGGATGTTCTGCATGCCCGTCACGAACAGCATCAGCCGCTCGAATCCCAATCCGAATCCCGCGTGTGGTGCCGAACCGTACCGTCTTGTGTCCAGGTACCACCACATGTCCTTCATCGGGATGTGCCTTTCCTCTATCTCCGCCATCAGCTTGTCCATGCTCTCCTCCCTCACACTGCCGCCGATGATCTCACCTATCTGCGGGAAGAGTACATCGGTACCCTGCACCGTCTTGCCGTCCTCGTTTATCTTCATGTAGAAGGCCTTGATCTGCTTAGGATAATCGGTCATTATCACCGGCTTTCTAAAGTGCTCTTCCACCAGGTAGCGCTCGTGTTCGCTGCTCAAATCGTCGCCCCAGTTGCAGGGGTACTCGAACTTCTTGCCCGCTTTGATTGCTTCCTGTAGTATCTCGATTCCTTCCGTGTAACTCAGGTGAACAAACTCTGTCCCAATCACCTGCTTCAGCCGTTCTATCAGCCCCTTATCCACGTACTGGTTCAGGAACTCCAGGTCGTCCATGCAGTTCTCCAGCGCCCATTTCACACAGTATTTGATGAAGTCTTCCTCCAGTTCCATCAGCTCGTCCATCTGGATGAACGCCACTTCCGGCTCAATCATCCAGAACTCCGCCAGGTGCCTCGGCGTGTTGCTGTTCTCTGCGCGGAAGGTCGGTCCGAAGGTGTATATCTTGCCCAGCGCCGTTGCGCCGAGCTCGCCCTCCAACTGACCACTTACCGTCAGACTCGTCTGCTTGCCGAAGAAGTCGTCGCTGTAGTCTATCTTGCCCTCCTTGTCCTTCTTTAGGTTATATAGGTTCTTCGTCGTCACCTGGAACATCTGACCCGCGCCCTCGCAGTCGCTCGCCGTAATCAGCGGCGTGTGGAAGTAGAAGAAGCCGTGCTCGTGGAAGTACGTGTGGATCGCCATCGCCATGTTGTGCCTAATGCGCAGCACCGCACCGAACGTGTTCGTCCGCGGACGCAAGTGCGCTATCGTCCTCAGGTACTCGAAACTCAGTCCTTTCTTCTGCAGCGGGTACTTCTCCGGATCCGCTGTGCCGTATACCGTGAGCTCCGTCAGCTGGATCTCCACCGCCTGACCGCTTCCCTGACTCTCCACCAGGATACCCGTCGCACTGATGCAACTGCCCGTCGTTACCGGCTTGAGCTGCTCCTCACTGAAGTGCGCCATGTCCGCCACAATCTGGATGCACTTGATCGTACTTCCGTCGTTCAGGGCAATGAACTGCACGTTCTTGTTCCCGCGCCTGCTGCGCACCCAGCCACACACCCGTATCGGCTCGTTAATCGCATCACTCTTCAGCGCCTTACTAATCTCTGTTCGTTTCATTATATTCAGTTTTATAGTTTTACCAGTCCCGATTTACGATAGATTTACAAGTCCCGATTCAAGCACCGAAGGTGCGCCTTTTTAAATATCGTATTAACCCATTTACGTCAGATTTACAAGTCCCGATTTATGCTCGATTTACCCCCCGCTCCTCTTCCCTCGTTCGCCTTGCTCGCTCCTCTTGTGCGCCGCCACCTTTGGCGGTGTCTTTACCAGTCCCGATTTACGATAGATTTACAAGTCCCGATTCAAGCACCAAAGGTGCGCCTTTTAATAATCGTATTAACCCATTTACGCTAGATTTACAAGTCCCGATTTATGCTCGATTTACCCCTCGCCTTCTCTCCCCCTCTGCTGCCTCGCGCGGTCGCGCTTTCCTCGCCTCTCTCCCCCTC
>X369_Koala__coassemble_61_pt1 | contig 26217 bp, 18 predicted proteins | sample X369_Koala__metabat2_high_PE_004 | metagenome-assembled genome bin X369_Koala | reverse complement strand
CTACTTATGTTTCATAACTCGTATGCTTTATTTTTCGCAGGCAAAATATCGAGATGAAAATGGGTATGTAGATGACTTCAGCAATTTCAACCTACTCAGACAGATTTATAGCAAGCAAGAGAACGTCGATTTCCTGATATTTGCATTAGATGCCATCCCATCTATTGCCAAATTCTCAGATTTCAAACTCATGTGGATTAAAACTCTGGATATGATATCTATCGCAGATTTGTTGAGTGCTACTATCAAAGGGGATTCCCTGCAAATTGACCAAATGATTGTCCTATTTTCGGCATTTCTCTATTTGCATGAACACATTGCGCAAAAGGATGACATAGAATTTAAAGTATGTTTAGAAGATTTTGTGCGTGTGGTTCGCAATTTGATTGTCAACACGAATGATAAGTCAGAACGTGAACAACCGCGAATTTTAAGAAGCATCCTTGCACTGTCAAAGGATTACAAAGTCTATGAATCAACTTCTAAAGACAACTTCAATTTGGAAGGCTTACGCGATTCTCAATGCATAGAGGAACACGTTAAAGCTGGAATTATAGCAAGATGCCCTGATGCTAAATCTTTGATTCAAAAGATAGAAGATGATTATGGATTTCAGGGTAATATTATAACGATATTGGCTAGCACTTACACGTCCAAGGAAAAAGAGATTAAAGAATACTGTTTTACAGAACAAGCTATTGAATCTTTTAACGTAGATAGACTTAATCTTATCTATGAGTCCTATTGTATGATGGCAAAAAATGACTTCAACAACATTTGGGGAGATCTTTTGAATACGGGGCTCTATACTCACTCAAAAGCATATGGACGACTATTGTATGATTATTCTTATCCTAAGCATGCCGCAATTCTTTCTTTAGCAGCAAGATTTGTGGACAGTAAAATATCAGATCTCGATGAGTTCCTGCAAAAGGAGGAGAAGAAGTTTGTAAAGAAAATTCTAGAGAACCATGCTGACCTAAGCGCCGTGCGAAATGTCAAGAAACAATTATATCTATTGTATATATTAACTATTCGTATTATGGGTCGACGATATACAGATTTCTTTGCTAATGGTTGGTACAATTTTGGATGGCTTGAAAAGGAAAGTGGATATACTTCGTTATTTAATGATGGCATTGATGGTGATCCCTGGTTTGGTGAGAAGAATCCTATATTCCAAACATATAATTCTCAATTCAGATATAGTTTAGGACTAAATAAAGAGCATAGTTTGCCATGTGAAATTGTTGGGAATGGGAAACCACAAAAAGCATGGGAAAAGCTGATTGAATGGGTTTATCAGTAATCTTTCAATTGCCTAACATTTTTATCACTTTTCTTTCATTTTCTTCACGAGGCTGTCAGCATTTGGCAGTCTCGTGTTGTATCTTTGCAGAAAAGTTAAAACAAACAACTATGATTTTCTTAACCGACAAGTGCCTTCAGGAACTCAGGCAAAGATTTCCTGATTACGAATTAGAGTATGTTCATCCCACCCCATGGGGATTCGTCGACCGCGTGGTACGGTTCTATATCCCCGGTGTCAGCCGCAACATCTACTATCAATACCGTACCGATGGATTGCTGACGGGTATCGTTGAACTGCGATTTGAGGGAGATAGTATTCGTTATCCCCGGGAAATAAACCTCATGAACGAACTATATCAGACCCTATCCTTTATGATGGCTCTCTTTGATGAGTCGATTAAAACACACGAGCGAACCAATGGATAACTTTGTAGCCATAGACTTTGAGACGGCAAACGGACGGCAGTCGTCGGTGTGCTCGGTGGGGATTGTGATTGTGAAGGACGGGGAGATGGTGGACCGATTCTACTCCCTCATCTGTCCAACGCCAAACTACTATTCCTCGTTCTGTCAGGCGGTGCACGGACTCGGTCCCGAGGACACGGACAATGCCCCGCAGTTCCCGGAGGTGTGGGAGCAAGCCGAGCGGAAGATTCGGGAGTACTTCCCCTATATCGCTGATGGTGAAGTACCACTCGTGGCACACAATGCCCACTTCGACAGCGGTTGCCTCGGAGCCGCATTCTCTGTCTACGACATGGGGGAGCCACCCTACGAGTGGGCAGATACCTTGGCAGAAAGTCGACTTCGCTGGCCCGAGGGGCATCACAACCTCGATATCATTGCTGCCTATTGCGGCTACGACCTCACGAACCACCACCACGCCCTCGCCGACGCCGAGGCTTGTGCCGTAATCGCCAAACAGATACTATAACCTATGACCCAAATTCAACTTATCTCAGCCATCATCGAATCCATTCAGAGTCAGGAATTGTCGGCAAAGAGTCTCCGAAAAGCCAAGCCGCAGATACAGGAGTTAGCGCAAAAAACAGGTGTATCTTCAGAGGCGGCAATGATGCTCGCGGCATTCGTGAACCACTTTGACGAATCGTCCGTCGGGATGCGGGACCTTGCCCAGTTCTTCGGCTGCGGACAGGTAAAAATCCTCACCTATTGGGACGCCATCGAGGAACTTGTCCACCGCAAGTATCTGCGTAAGAATCAAGACCGAGAGGGCACGCTCAATTACACCATCCCCTCCGAAGTGATGGCGGCTATCCGCGAAGACCGCATCTTCACGCCCCGCGTGTATAAGAATCTGACTGCCGAGCAATGGTTCGACCGACTGAGCGAACTGCTCGATAAGAAAGACCACGACCGCATTTCTTATTCCGACCTGCTCGACGAACTGCGCTCACTCATTGCGGACAATCAGCACCTCATTATTGCTCGTGAGCTCGCAACCATCCCTGACGAAGAAAATCGGGTGCTCTTCCTCGGAATAATGGATCTGCTCATTCAAAACAACGATAATCACATCATCGCCACCGATGTGGAGGACTTGCTCGAAAATCGTTGGATGATGCGTCGACATACCCGACAATTGGAGCGCGGAATCCACCCCTTGCAGCAGATGGGACTCGTTGAATACAGCAACAGCGAGGGACAAGTTGAGAAAGACGCGTGGATGTTGACCGAGGCGGCAAAGAAACGATTCCTGCCGGAGATGGACTTGCTGACGACTCCGACTCTAAGCAGGGAACTACGTCCGGCGGAAAAGATTGTGAGCAAACGACTCTATTTCAGTGCCTCCGTTTCCCGTCAGGTGCAGCAGTTGGAATCCCTGCTCCAGCCCGAACGCTTCCGTCGGGTGCAAGAGCGACTCGAACAGCACGGTATGCGTCGCGGATTTGCATGCATATTCTATGGCAGTCCGGGAACGGGTAAAACAGAGACGGTGCTCCAACTTGCTCGCGAGACCGGACGCGCTATCTTGCAGGTCGATGTGCCTAATCTGCGCAGCAAGTGGGTAGGCGATACGGAGAAGAACATTAAGGCGGTTTTTGACCGTTATCGCCGCTATTGCAACCAACAGGAGGTGGCGCCGATCCTGCTCTTCAACGAGGCAGATGCCGTGCTCTGCCGTCGGAGCGAAGGGGCTACCAACGGAGTCGACAAGATGGAGAACGCCATGCAGAACATCATCCTGCAGGAGATGGAAACCCTCGACGGGATTATGATTGCCACCACCAACCTAACGGGCAACCTCGATGCTGCCTTCGAGCGGCGATTCCTCTATAAGATTGAGTTCCCCAAGCCCACGCCTGCTGAGAGTCGACATATCTGGCAATCGATGCTGCCCGAACTGACCGAGCAGAACGCTCTCGACCTGGCTCGCGAATACTCCTTCTCGGGCGGTCAGATTGAGAACATCGCTCGTAAGCATGTGGTCGACGCTATCCTCAGCGGCGAGGACACCCTGCAGATGACCACCATCCGCGAGGCTTGTCAACAGGAACTGTTCCACCACAAGATCTCCTCCCAAATCGGCTTCTGCTAATCCTGCAATCTCTATCCTGTTTCACCCCCGAAAACGTATCAAAGAATTCACAATGGGCGCCCAAAATCGGACGCCCATTGTTATAAACCTATGCAGCCTGCATGTCAAATTCCCGCTTCAAACGATGGATTGTACTCTCGCTCACGTGCGTGATCTTTGACGTAGTACGCACCCCGTACCCTTTCTTGATGTATCGGAAGACTTCAGCATACTGCTTTTCCTTATCTTCCCGTGGCTTCCTATACCCAACTTTGCGACCGAGTTTTCCTCCACGTTCTACGTACAATCTTCTTCCCGATGTCAATCGATAGGCTATATTCTCTCGCTCCATCTCGGCACAAGTTCCGAGTACCGATATAAAGATATTTAGAAATGGGTTCTTTGTGCCGTCCTTTTGGAAGATACTCAGGTTTTCCTTCTGGAATCTATTTATCTTCTACAACCCTCTCTGAGGCTAAAACGAATAGCCTCGAGGTATGTGCGTAGAGCGGTATAGAGCAGAGTTAACACGATTGGGATATACAGATCCCGCAGTACAGGAGGAAATCATCAGTGAATTAACAGCATTAGTAGACATTGTATTAAGAAAAGAGGAGTGTCATGAAGAAGAAAAAAAGTAAAGACGTAGTGGCTTATAAGGACCTTGCGGAGAAGGTGGCAATCGTTTGGACGCGTGTGTCGTCGTATCAGCAGGAGAAGGAGAACTGCTCGCTCGAGACACAGCGGACAGACTGCGAGAAATTTGCGCAGAAGAACCACATCCGAATCAAGTACTACATGGGAGGGCACTACGAGAGTGCCAAAACGGAGGGAAAGAGTTTTCTCGAGATGATTCGGTTGGCAAAGAAAGACCCCGAAGTGAATGTTATCCTTGTTCGAACAACCAGCCGATTTGGTCGCTCGGGCGAGGAGACCATGGCGACGAAAGCACGACTGAGGAAGGCAGGAATCTATGTCATTCCCGCCAACGAGACATTCGACCCCGACGATAAGACGAGCCGCCTGTGGGATAACATGCGAGCGTTGCTCGATAACTATGACAATGAGTTGCGTCGGGATGCGACCTTCTCGGGAACCAGGGCAAGTCTGAACAGGGGAGAGTGGTGCCTGCATACTCCGTTGGGATATAGACGGGTCAGGAAGGAAGGCACGCATCACGTGTTTGAGATCACAGAAATGGGGGAGATTCTCCGCTATGCATGGATATGGCGGGCACAGGGAGAAAGAGTGGTGGACATCGTGGATAAACTCAATGCGATGGGCTTGCGCGTGGGTGTTCTCTATCGGGATGGACAACAGGTGAGTGCAGGGCAACCAATCAAACTGAAGTACCTGAGTAAGATTCTTCGAAACCCGTTCTATACAGGTTGGATTGAATGTCCGCTCGTGGATAACGAGGAGCACCGCATCCGAGGGCATCACCCTGCGCTGATAGACGAAGAGACGTTCAATCGCGCCAACGGGCTGTCCTTCGCAGGATACGAGCGTGAGGAGGAGCCCGAGGGGTATCCGCTGAATATGTTTGTGCGCTGTGGCTACTGCGGCTCTGCGATGACGGGCTATACCGCCAATCGGCATAATAAGAACGGGAAGGACCGCGTATACCATTATTATAAGTGTAACGCCAAGGGGTGCAAGCACAACTACAATGCGGAGGCTATGCATCAGCAATTCGTCTCATGCTTGGGCGGATACACGGTGAAGAAGGACCTGCTGTCGCTGCTTCGTTCCATCATCGGAGATAGGGTTAAGGAGTGCTATCGGGACAGCCTCAATACCATCAAGGTGCTACGTTCTCAGGAGACGCAGGAGGAGAACAATCTGAAGACGATAACCTGCAAGTTTGCCATGGGGGATATAGACAAGGAGGTGTATGAGATGGCATCGGCGAAAGTGAAGGAGAAATTGTCCAATATCCGCCAAAAAATCGCTGAAGAAGAGAGCCTGAGCTCGAACGCCTCCAAGCAGATAGATGAAGTGGTGTTAACTGCTTGTAAATTAGCGGATTTGTGGAAGGAAGGCGATTTCAAAACGCGCTATAATTTGGAGCATTTAATCTTTCCTGACGGCATTTGCTATGACGCAGAAAACGGCTTCACTCGAACGCCTCGTATCAACGAGGTGTTCGTTCTTTTCTGTTTGATAATGAGCAAATTAGGAGATTTAAAAACGAAAAGAGGAGAATCAGATTTGCTCCAATTCTCCTCTTCGTCGAGAAGAGGCGACTCGAACGCCCGACCCCTACGTCCCGAACGTAGTGCGCTACCAACTGCGCTACTTCTCGTCGTGTTCGGATCCAAGATCGCGCACAAGACCTCGGCAAGCTCGGTCTTAAAGCGACTTGGTCCTCCGCTCTCCCCATTCGAAAACTGCGGCTACGCTTGTTTTCTCTGGGGGCCCCATACCGCTCAGGCGCTAACGCCCTTCGCGGGATTAAAGCTGGCTATCGCCGAAAGCGGGTACAAAGTTACACTTTTTTTTTGACATTTGCAAATTTTTTTGGAACTTTTTCAAAAAAATCTGCATTTTTCGCTGTTTTGACCGCTGGGATCCGTTATACCAGCAAAGAAGGGACTGTCCCTACGGGTAGGTCCGGAGGCGCACAAAGAAGGGACAGTCCCTACGGGTAGGTCCGGAGGCGCACAAAGAAGGGACAGTCCCTACGGGTAGGTAAATCTACCCTTTCTGGGGGACTGTCCCCTTTGTGCTATCCTCCGGCCTTTGAGAAAGGGACTGTCCCTACGGGTAGGTAAATTTACCCCGTTGATTAGTGGGATTTCATCGAGAGGCTGATGCGGCCACGGCGGCGGTCGACTTCCAGCACACGAACGCGGACATGCTGGTGGAGGTGCACCACTTCGGTGGGGTCCTTGACGAACCGGTCGGCCAGCTGCGACACATGCACCAGTCCATCCTGATGCACACCAATGTCGACGAACGCTCCGAACTTCGTGATATTCGTGACGATACCGGGGAGGATCATCCCTTCTATCAGGTCGTCCGGCGTGTGGACGTTCGGGTCGAACTCGAAGGTCTCTATCTCCGCTCGCGGGTCGCGTCCGGGTTTCTCCAGTTCGCTCAAGATATCCGACAGGGTCGGCAGACCGATGGTCGCCGTCACATACCGTCTTGGGTCGATGGCTTTGCGCTTCTCGGGGTCGGCCATCAGTTCCGCCACCGTGCACCCGTGGTCTTTCGCCATCTGTTCCACCACGCGGTACGACTCGGGGTGGACGGCACTGGAGTCCAGCGGATTCTTCGCGCCCCGAATACGCAGGAATCCCGCACACTGCTGATAGGCCGCAGGGCCGAGTCGGGGCACTTTCTTCAGCTGGTCGCGCGAGGTGAAGACCCCGTTCTCCCGCCGGTAATCGATGATGTTCTTCGCGAGGGTGGGACCCAGTCCACTGACATAGGTCAGCAGGTGCACGGAAGCCGTGTTGAGGTCCACGCCCACCTGGTTCACGCAACTCTCCACCGTCCGGTCGAGGCTCTGCTTGAGCTGCGACTGGTCCACATCGTGCTGGTACTGACCGACGCCGATACTCTTGGGGTCAATCTTCACCAGTTCCGCCAGCGGGTCCATCAGTCGGCGACCGATACTGACGGCACCCCGAACCGTGACATCTTCATCCGGAAACTCATCCCGGGCAGTCTTGCTGGCGCTGTATACCGACGCACCATCCTCGGACACCACATATTGGGGAATGCCCAGTTCGGCGCGGCGAACGAGGTCGGCCGTCTCGCGGGAAGCGGTGCCGTTTCCAATGGCTACGGCTTCGGCTTTGTATTGTTTCGCTATCGCTTGAAGCTGCGCAATGGCGCGTTCCTGATTGGCCTGTCCGCCGACGGCAAAAACCACATCGTGGTGGAGAAGATTTCCCTGGGCGTCGAGGCAAACGAGCTTACAACCCGTTCGGATACCCGGGTCGAGACCCATCACGCGCTTCTGCCCCAGCGGGGCCGCTAGCAGTAGTTGCCGCAGGTTCTCGGCAAAGACCCCGATGGCCTCCTCGTCGGCTTTCTGCTTGCTTTGCGCCGCAAACTCCGTCTCTATCGCCGGACAGAGCAGCCGCTTATAGCTGTCTTCGCAGGCTTCGGCCACGAGTTGCTGGCACGCCCCGAATCCGCGAACAAACTGCCGCTGGAGACGCTGAATCGCCATCTCGTCCTCGACGCCGATACTGACGCGGAGGAATCCTTCGGCCTCGCCCCGCCGCATCGCCAGCAGGCGGTTTCCTGTGCATCGACGCAGGGGCTCCGACCAGTCGAAGTAATCGCTGTATTTCTGGGCGCCGTCTTCGTCCTGCTTGGTCTTGACGACCTTGGACGTGATGAATGCTTCTCGGGTAAAAGTCTGCCGCAGTCGGGCGCGACTGGTCTCGTCTTCACTCACCTGCTCCGCCAGGATATCCTGAGCGCCCTTAATCGCCATCTCCACATCCTTCACATCGCCCTTCACGAACGCTTCGGCCAGACGACGCGGATTGGGTTCGCGCTGCAGCATAATCGCTGTTGCGAGAGGCTCCAGCCCCTGTTCGCGAGCCACTTGCGCCCGGGTGCGCCTGCGAGGTTTATAGGGAAGGTAGATATCTTCCAACTCCGTTGCGTCCCAGCACCCGAGGATGCGGGTTTTTAGTTCCGGAGTCAGTTTGCCCTGCTCGTCAATGGTGGTGAGCACCGTTTCGCGGCGCTTGAGCAGTTCTTTCAGTTTATCGTAGTTCTGGGCAATATCGCCCAGCTGCACCTCGTCCAGACTGCCTGTCCGCTCCTTGCGGTAACGGGCGATGAAGGGGATGGTGCAACCGTCGTCGAGCAGGGAGATGGTCGCCGAAACAGCCGTTCTGGGCAACTGCACCTGCCGAACGAGTTGGTCTATCAGTTGTTCGGATTCTTGCATAGGTTATTTGCGAGCGCGGAAACGGGATTTGCCGCCGACGGGGATAGGCTCGGAGGTGGCGATATTCTGACGGACTTCCTCTTCGGTCAGGACGGCAGGGTCCTGCTTGCGCGGAAGACGGTAGTTACCCTGGGGGGTCTTGATATAGGGACCATAGTTGCCCCGCATAACACAGATGTCGCCCCACTGGTGAACGGGCTGCATCTCGATGCGCTTACGGTCGATCAGGTCGCGAGCCTCTTCGGGCGTGACGGCAAAGGGATCGATGGTCTTGGGCAGCGAAGCGTAGAGCGTACCGAGTTTGAGGTACGGGCCGTATTTGCCGTCACCGACGATGAGCGGCTCGCCGTCGAGTTCGCAGAGGGTATAGGGCAGCTGGTGCTCAAAGAGATCGAGTGCCTCCTGAAGGGTAATCGTATAGAGGGATTGGCCGCGCTTGAGTGAAGCGAATTTTGGTTTCTCGGTATCGCTGTCGCCGAGTTGGATACACGGTCCAAGCTTGGAGATCTTCGCGATGACGGGCTCTCCGGTCTTGGGGTCTTTACCCAGGACACGCCCGCTGATTTTTCCGGCAGGAACCTGCGCGAGCATGGGGTGGAAAGTGTGGTAGAAAGTATCGACATCTTTCACCCAATCCAGTTCGCCGGCCGCGATGCGGTCGAAGTTCTCCTCGTTACGGGCCGTGAAGCCGTAGTCGAGAATCTGAGCGAACTGCTCGGTGAGGAACGAAGTTGTGATGCGACCGAGGTCGGTGGGAATGAACTTCTGGGAATCGGCCCCATACATCTCGCCCTTCGTGCGCTCGGTGACTTTCCCCTGATGGAGGGTGAGGACGGAGTAGTCGCGCTTGGTACCGGCGATGGAGCCGCGCTCGATGTACTTATGCTGGATGATCGTATCGATAATCGCGGCGTAGGTAGAGGGTCGACCGATACCCAGCTCGTCCATCTTCCGAACGAGCGTGGCGTCGTTGTAACGCTGGGGAGGTTTGGTGAAGACCTGGGTGGCCTCCATGTGACCCACACGCAGTCCTTCGCCCTCGGCCATGCGAGGCAGGAAACGCGGTGCATCCTCGTCCGACTCGTCGTCGGAGGACTGGACATACGCCCGCATGAATCCGTCGAAAGTGACCACTTCACCCTGGGCCACAAAGGTGTATTCGCTGCCGGACATCGAGACCTCGATGCGGGTGTTGGAGGTATCGGCATCGGCCATCTGACAGGCGATGGTGCGCTTCCAGATCAGTTCGTAGAGCCGCTGCTCGTCGGGGGTAGAACCGGCGGTGTGGGCAGACATATACGAGGGACGGATCGCTTCGTGGGCCTCCTGAGCGCCTTTGCTGGTCGTGTGGTACTGACGGACGTGAGAGTACTGCTCGCCGTACTCCTTGATGATCTCCTCCTTGGCGGTGGCGATAGCCAGTCCGCTGAGGTTCATCGAGTCGGTACGCATGTAGGTGATATGTCCGGCCTCGTAGAGAGACTGGGCGAGGCGCATGGTCTTGCTGGCCGGGAAATGGAGCTTGCGGGACGCCTCCTGCTGGAGGAGCGAGGTCGTGAACGGCGGTGCCGGGCTGCGGTGACCGGGTTTGGTGGTGACGGACAGCACCTTAAATTTCGCGCGAGCACACGACTCCAGGAACGCCTGGGCATCGGCCTTGTGCGCAAAACGATGACTGAGTTCGGCGCGGAGGATACTGGCATCTCCCGGGTTCTGGCCCGTGAATTCCGCGATGACGCGGTAGGACGACGAGATATGGAACTCCTCTATCTCGCGCTCGCGCTCGACGATGAGGCGAACGGCGACGGACTGAACACGACCGGCACTGAGTCCGGTAGTCACTTTGCGCCAGAGGACAGGCGAGAGCTCGTAACCAATGATTCGGTCGAGCACGCGACGAGCCTGTTGAGCGTTGACGAGGTTCATATCGATGGAACGGGGAGAGAGAATGGCCTCCTGAATAGCGCTGCGGGTGATTTCGGGGAAAGTGATACGCTTGGTGTCTTTCTTACTCAGATCCAGCACGTTATACAGGTGCCAGGCGATAGCTTCTCCCTCACGGTCGGCATCGGAGGCGAGCCAGACGGTGTCGGCTTTGCGCGACTCGGCGCGGAGGGCGGAGAGGATGTGCTCCTTATCGGGATCGACGACGTAGTTCGGCTGGTAGCCGTGCTCGAGGTCAATACCGAGGCTGTTCTTGCCCAGCGGCTGAATATCCCGAATATGCCCCTGGGAAGAGAGGACGCGATAGTCCGAGCCCAGGAATTTCTCAATGGTCTTGGCTTTCGCCGGAGACTCCACTATGACTAAATTTTTGCTCATAACTGGGTGCAAAGTTACGAAAAAAAATCGATATACGCAAATTTTTGAGAAAAAATATTTTTTTTTGCTTTTTTATTTGGATATTCCAAATATTTTTTGTAATTTTACGCCCAAATTTAAATTTTTAACATTATGCGACACTTCGGTATGGTTCTGTTGGCGCTCACGATCAGTCTCAGCGCAATGGCACAGTCGGTAGGAATGAGCCCCTTCGGCTATGGTAAGGATGTGACGGGCGGTGGCAACGCGACCCCGACTCTGGTCAGCACGGCGACGGAGCTGTATAACACCATGGGTGGCTCGAAAACCTCGACCACAGCGAAGGTGATTATTCTGACCAAGAGCATCACGGTGAGCAGCAACAGCACGCTGACCTTCAAGAAATCCTCCAACAAGACCATCATGGCCCTGCCGGACGTGACGATCACCACCACCGGACAAACCAGTGGTTCGAGCGGTGCGATGTACTTCCGCAGTTGCAGCAACATCATCCTCCGAAACCTGACGATTATTGGTCCGGGTGCATATGACTGCGGCGGCGAGGACTTGATCTGCTTCGAGGGCGTGACGAAGGCCTGGGTGGACCACTGCGACTTCCAGGACGGCTGCGACGACAACTTCGATATCAAATCCACTTCAGATAATATCACCGTCAGTTGGTGCCGTTTCCGCTACCTCAAGAGTCCGAAGGCCGGTGGTAGTGGCGGTGCGGACGACCACCGATTCAGCGACCTGCTGGGTAGCAGCAGCACGGATAAACCCAGCGACGGCACGTACAACATGACCTGGGCGTACTGCTGGTGGGACAATGGTTGCGTGGAGCGTATGCTGCGTTGCCGAAACGCCAGTCTGCACTTCCTCAACTGCTACTGGAACAGCGATGCGGCGAACTACTACATCGGTCCGGAGAATACGGACTGCTACGTGGAGGGTTGCACCTTTGCGGGCGGAAGCAGCAGCACGATGCAGAAGAAGAGCGGTCGTATCTTCTACCAGAACTACGATGGCACGAATGGCGTGAAGTTCGTGAACAGCGTTTCGACCGTCAAGAACAACACCACTCTGAGCAATGTATCGAATCGCACGGTCGTTACGCCGACCTATAGTTACACCGCTCTCACGGCCGCGAATGCCGTGACGGCAGTGACCAACACCACTTGTGGCGCCGGTGCGACGCTGAAGGTATCGACGGGTGGGGTAGTGACCAGCGGTTGCGACGGCGGCGAAGTGACGAACACCTATACAGTGACCTTCAACGTGAACGGCCACGGAACGGCTCCGGCAGCAGTTACGGCAGCCGAGAACACGACTATCTCGGCTCCGACGGCTCCGACTGCCAGCGGATACACCTTTGGCGGCTGGTACAAAGAGGCGGCTTGCACGAACGCGTGGAATTTCTCCAGCGATGTCGTTACCGCCAACACGACCCTCTACGCCAAGTGGACGGCCAGCAGCGACCCGACCCCTGCGGGGGACGCGTGCTTCAGCGTGACGACACCGAGTACGGCTCCGACGGTCATCACGGATATGGTGGTCAGCGGCGGTAGCATCAGCGATAACAACAGCGCCAGCAAGGCCCTGACTTTCGACAAGAACGGTATCAAGTTCCCGGGCAGTGCGGCTCAACTGGCCCTCAACCTGGACAACGCCATCACGGCGGGCATGACCATCACCTTCGCCTACAAGAACACCAGCAGCAGCAACCCCAGCGGACTCGCGCTGTTTGACGGGAATGTCGCCAATCAGATTATCAACGTGACGGGCATCGCCGCCAGCGCCAGCGGGACGGAGTCGTATACCTTCAAGACAACCGACGCCCACTATATCGGTCAGACCAAACTCATTGTCACCCGTAACGGTCAGAACGGCGGACTGGCCATCTCCACCATCACCATCACCGGTTGCGGCAGCACCCCGACTTGCACCGATCCGGCGCTCAGTTATGCTACGACGGAAATGGAAGCGACGATGGGCGATGCGGCCTTCACTAATGCGCTAACGAACACGGATAACCTCGCCATCACCTATACGAGCAGCAACACCTCCGTCGCCACGGTGAGCACCAGCGGCAAAGTGACGCTGAAGGGTGTCGGCCAAACGACCATCACGGCCACCGCGGCTGAGCAGACGGTAAGCGGCAAGACCTATTGCGAGAAGGCGGTCAGTTACAACCTCACCGTCAACGAGGCTACCCCGACCTATACGCTGGACTACAACGCCAACGGCGGCTCGGGCACCATGGCCTCTGCCACCTACGAGCAGGGCGATGAGGTGACGATTCTTGCGAACGGATTTACGGCTCCGAGCGGCAAACTCTTTAACGCCTGGAACACCGCGGCCCTCGGAACAGGCACGCAGTACCAACCGGGCGATGTGTTCGCCATCAACGCAAACACCACGCTCTACGCCCTGTGGAAGGACAAACCCGCTCCCAGCGGCGATTGCTCGGTGTCGATGTTCTGGTGCGCGACCGCGGATGCGGCCGGTAAGACCCAATCGGAATACATCACGGGTATCACGACAGGCGTCAAGACCACCACGGGTAGCCTGACGATTGGCGACCAGACCTATACCGCCACCGCCGGTGCACAGATTTCGACCTCAGACAGTGTCTCCATTACTATACCCCAAAATCACACAGCGAATCTCTACGTATCGGCCGCCAGCTCGTCCACTACATCGCGTAAGTTGAAGTTGTATGACAGCAGCAACAATGAGGTCGGTAGTGCCGAGACGGCCGCCAGCAAGACGGTCGCCAAGGAGTTCAGCATCGACGCACTGGAAGCAGGAAACTATACGCTCAAGACGACAGGCGGTGGAGCGATTCTCTGCCTGGTGGGATTGCAACTATGCCCGAACGGCAGCACGGCGGTGGAGGAGAATGCGAATTTGCCTATTTGCAAATCTGCAAAGTTGCTCCAGAATGGACAGCTACGCATACTGGTGAACGGACAATTGTATGACGCAACGGGAAGGAAACTCTAGAAACTTAGAAACTTAGAAATCTAGAAACTTAGAAACAAAATATGGCACTTTTTTCATTTACACAAGAGATTGCGATTGACCTGGGAACGGCCAATAGCATCATCATCTGCGACGATAAGATTGTCGTGGACGAGCCCTCCGTGGTAGCCATCAACGTGTCGGACGGACAGATGGTGGCAGTGGGACGGAAGGCCCAGCAGATGATAGGTAAGGGCGGCAATATGATCCGCACCGTTCGGCCGCTAAAGGACGGCGTGATTGCGGACTTCTATGCCTGCGAGATGATGATTCGCGGACTGATCAAGATGATGCCGCGACAGAATAGGCTCTTCAGTCCGAGTATCCGGATGGTGGTCTGCATACCGAGCGGTTCAACGGAGGTCGAGATTCGTGCCGTGCGCGACAGCAGTGAGCACGCCGGAGCGAGAGATGTATACATGATTTACGAGCCGATGGCGGCCGCGATAGGTATGGGCATCGACGTGGAGAGTCCGGAGGGATGCATGGTCGTGGACATCGGAGGTGGTACGACAGAGATTGCCGTGATGAGTCTGGGCGGAATCGTGAGCAACAAGAGTATCAAGACGGCAGGTGATGAGCTGAACGCCGATATCGTCGAGTACATGAACCGCATGCATGGTCTGAGAATCGACGAGCCGACCGCCGAGCGAATCAAGATTGCCGTCGGTTCGGCGCTGCCGGAACTGGACAATCCCCCCGAGGACTACATGGTCGTCGGTCCGAATAAGGTGACCGCGCTGCCCCTGACCGTTCCCGTGAGCTATCAGGAGATAGCGCACTGCCTGGAGAAGTCGATCAGCAAGATTGATCAAGCGGTGCTGCAGGCCCTGGAGGCTACGCCGCCCGAGCTATACGCCGATATCGTTCGCCGCGGAATCTTCCTGGCCGGTGGTGGCGCCCTGCTGCACGGACTGGCCAAGCGGCTGAGCGACAAGCTGACCATTCCCGTCCATGTAGCCGAAGACCCGCTGCACAGCGTGGCCCGCGGAACGGGTGTGGCGCTGAAGAACATCGGTAATTTTGCGTTCCTGATTCGCTAATCGGACGGGGAAGTGCAAGACCTGCTACGAAACATCGCCCGCTACCGGAACGCAATCGTGTTCTGGCTGTTGCAAGCGCTGGCCATGACGTTGATGGTGATGGGGAATCCCCATCCCCGTTCTTCGTACGTGTCCGGTGCGAACCTCCTGGTGGCCGAGCAGAATGCCGCGGTAGCGAACGTGACGGACTATTTTGCCCTGGCCGGTCAGAACGACCAACTGATGGCGGAGAATGCGCGACTGCGGAGCGAACTGGCTGTTCTCGCGGCCCGGCACGACTCCATTCGTCGACCCGACAGCACCGACCTCGTGCCTCATTACATCGCGGCACACGTGGTGTCTATCAAACGCCAGGGCGGTCACCGGTATCTCACCATCGACCGCGGTCGAAAAGACAGCATCAGCGAAGGAATGGGTGTTCGGAGTGCGGACGGAGTGGTCGGCACGGTGTCGACCGTGGGGGAGGATTTCAGTCTGGTAGTGCCGATTCTACACACCGATGCTGCTATCTCGGCGATGCTGCGGCCCTCGGGATACTGCTGTAACCTCGGTTGGAACGGCATGAGCGAAAGAACGGCCCAACTGCACGAAGTGGCGACGCATGTGGTCCTAAACGAAGGTGATACGGTGGTCACGAGCGGTCTGACTCCGGCTTTCCCGGCGGGTATACCCATCGGACGAGTTAGCCGCTGCGTCTGCCGACCGAGCGATAACTACTACACGATTGACGTCGACCTGGCGGTCGACTTCCGGAGTTTGCGTTTCGTCCAGGTCATCAGCAACCCTGCATATGAACCCATCAGCCTGCTAAACGATGGAATCCATTAAGTACATAGTTCGGGCCATTATCATCCTGCTGCTGCAGGTGTTGCTCATCGACCGCATCGAGCTGTTCGGGCTATGCCAGCCGTATATCTATATCCTGCCGCTCATCCTGCTTCCCGTTCGTCAACCCGTCTGGGTCGACATGCTGCTGGGCGCTGCGCTGGGCGGCATCATCGATGTCTACAGTTCCACCCCCGGTATCCATATGTCCGCCTGCGTCACGCTGTGCTATGTGCGCCGCTGGGCGATTCCGCATATCGTCTTTGCGCCCGAGCGGCTAAAGGGCGAACTGTCTGCCCAGACCCTGGGCGGACCGCAGATGGGTCAACTGACCCTGCTGCTCATTCTGCTGCATCACACGATTGTCTTCGTCCTGGCCGCCTGGTCGTGGCAGGCCATTGGATGGACCCTCATCACGATTGTCCTCAGCACCGCCGTGACCTGGCTGCTGATGGCTCCCTATCTGTTTATGCACCCTCATCACCGTAAGCGGGAATGATCAACGATCGGTACTATAGGCGGTATTACGTGCTCATCGCCATTGCGGTGATATTCATGTCGGTTTACATCGTCCGGCTCTTTGTCCTGCAGGTGGTGGACCAGTCCGGTCGGGAGCGGGCCGCGAATAACGCCCAGCTGCGGCAGACCGTTTATCCCGCCCGCGGATTGATTTATGACCGCAATGGGGAGTTGCTCGTCTACAACCAACCCGTCTACGACGTCACGATTGTCCCTCGCGAACTGAAGGAAGACTTCGATACGCTTGGTTTGTGTCAGGTGCTGGGTATCGATACCACGGACTTCAACCGCCGCCTCCGCGAACTGCGCGACCGCCGTGGCTACAGCCGCTATACGCCCCAACCACTGCTGACTCTCCTTTCGGCCGCCGATATCGCTCCCCTGCAGGAGCAGCTCTACCATTTCCCCGGTGTCTCCATCAACAGCCGCACCCTCCGTTCGTACGCGCACGCGTGTGCCGCGCACGCGCTCGGTAGTGTAGGAGAGGTGAATAACAACGATATCGAACGGGATGACTACTACTCGTCCGGCGACTACTCGGGACGTGATGGATTCGAGCGTGTGTACGAAAAGGTGCTGCGGGGCGACAAGGGCGTGAGGGTACTCATGCGCGACAGCCGCGGACGAATCCAGGGAAGCTATCATAACGGGGAACTCGATCAGCCGGCCCGAGCCGGACAGAACCTCACTTCCACGTTGGACGTGAACCTACAACTGCTGGCCGAGGAATTGCTCGGTGACCACACGGGTTCCGTCGTGGCCCTCGAACCCGCTACGGGTGAGGTGCTCGCACTTGTCAGCCATCCGACGTGGGATCCTGCGGTGCTCGTGGGTCGCCAGCGCTCGCGTAACTACCGCGCCCTGACCAGCGACCCCGCGAAGCCGCTGCTCAACCGCGCCACTCAGGCACTCTATCCCCCGGGATCAACCTTCAAGACCGTGCAGGCGGCCGTCTGCCTCCATCGCGGAGCCATCACCCCTACTACGATGTTCCCCTGCAACGGTCCCGCTTCTTCGCCCATCAAGTGCACCCACCATCACGGCTCGCCCGTCGTGCTGCTGCAAGCGATTGAGCAGAGTTGTAATCCCTACTTCTGGTACGCCTACCGTGCCCTGCTGGAGCAGGGTGGGGCAGGCAAAGTCTATCGCAATCGGTGCCAGCTCTTCAAGGAGCACTACCAACAGTGGCGGGACGATGTGATGGCCTTCGGACTGGGGGCGAAGTTTGCGGACTCGGACATCCCCGATATGGTGAACGGCGCCATTCCCTCCATCCCAACCTACGACCGCATCTATGGTCCGACGGGTTGGCATGCCATCACCATTCGCAGTAACAGTATCGGCCAGGGTGAGGTGCTGCTGACCCCTCTGCAGCTGGCCAATCAGGCCGCCACGATTGCCAACGAGGGCTACTATATCACCCCCCACCTTCTCCGCGCCGACACAATGCTCCGGCATCGGCATGAGACCGGAGTCAGCCCCGAGCACATGCGGCTCGTCAAGGAAGGCATGCATCGCGTGATGACAAACGGTACGGGTCGGTGGCATAACATCGATTCGATCCAGATATGCGGTAAGACCGGTACGGCGCAAAATAGCCACGGTAAGGATCACGCTATCTTCATCGGTTTTGCACCGATGGACAACCCGAAGATTGCGGTGGCGGTGGTGGTGGAGAACGCCGGATTTGGCGCTACATGGGGCTGCCCGATTGCCGTGGAGATGATGGACCAATACCTGTGCGGGTATCACGAACTGGAGAAGGAGGACGAGGATGCTGAGTAGGAACACCCGTAATATGAGTTGGCGCGACCTGGATTGGCCTACCATCTGGATGGTGCTCGCCCTGATGCTCTTCGGATGGATGAACATCTATGGCGCCGGGTATAACTTCGAGCAAACGAGCATCTTCGACTTCGCCAACCGCGCCGGTAAGCAGTTCGTGTGGATGCTGGGCGCCTGTGTGCTGGCGGTGCTGATTGCCAGCATCCGTAGCCACGTCTTTCGTGTGTTGGCGTATATTGCGTATGCAGTGATGATGGTTGTGCTGCTGATGACACCCTTTCTCGCTACGAATATCAAGGGCTCGCTCTCTTGGATTACACTTGGCCCGGTCAGCCTTCAGCCTGCGGAGTTCATGAAGTGGATTGCCGCCCTGGCTATCGCCAAATACATGTCCAATTACGGCTACCGCGTTCGCGACTGGCGCGACCTCGTCGTTCCGTATGCCCTTATCTTCGTCCCGATGCTAATCATCATGGTGCTCCAGCGTGAGACCGGGTCGGCCCTGGTGCTGCTCAGCCTGATGCTACCGCTGTATCGCGAAGGGATGAGCGGGTATATCCTGCTCGCAGGCGTCGTGGCGATTGTGCTCTTTATTCTCTCGCTACGATTCAGCGTTTGGGCAGGTATCACGTTCATCGTGCTGGTTCTCGGTATCTATATCTACCGTCATCGGCGGGTGCTGATAGCCGAATCCACCTGGGCGCACAACTGGCGGACCTGGACCGTTCTCATCCTCTCCCTCGTCGGCTCTATTGGTTTTTCGTTCAGTTGCGATATCGTCTTCAACCACATTCTCCAACCCCACCAGCGCACCCGTATCGAGGTGCTGCTCGGTATGCGTTCTGACCGTACCGGAGCGGGGTATAATGTCGACCAGTCCTGTATCGCCATCGGTTCCGGAGGCTGGTTCGGAAAAGGGTACCTGCAGGGCACGCAGACCAAGCTCAAGTTTGTGCCGGAGCAAGATACCGACTTCATCTTCTGCACCGTGGGCGAAGAGTGGGGATTCGTCGGTTCGACGGCCGTGGTCATTCTCTATCTGGCCTTTCTGCTCCGGCTCATGCATATCGCTGAGCGCCAGCGAGACACTTTCAGCCGTATCTATGGCTACTCCGTCGCGTCCATCTTCCTCTTCCACCTGATTATTAACATCGGTATGGTCCTGGGACTAATGCCCGTCATCGGCATCCCGCTGCCGTTCTTCAGCTACGGTGGCTCCAGCCTCTGGTCCTTCACGATCATGCTCTTCATATTGCTGCGGCTGGACGCCGACCGCCTGCAGCAGATGCATTAAATAAAAGTTTAATAGTTTAAAAGTTTAAAGTAGTTTAAAAAGTAGAAATGGGAAATTTGATTGAAGTAAGTCATGTCTCGAAGCTTTTCGAGGACGGAAAGTATGCCCTGAATGACGTCAGCCTGAGTGTTCAGAAGGGTGAGTTCGTCACGATTCTCGGTCCCTCGGGTTGCGGTAAGACTACACTGCTCCGATGCATCGCGGGCTTCCAGACGCCCACATCGGGCGATATCCGGTTGGGTCAGAAAGACATGACCTCCACGCCTCCGAACGAGCGGCCGGTCAATACGGTCTTCCAGAAGTACGCCCTCTTCCCGCACCTGAACGTGTTCGACAATGTTGCCTTTGGGCTGCAGCTGAAGAAAGTGCCCGAGCACGAGATACAGAAGCGGGTTCAGCAGGCGCTGAAGACGGTGGGCATGTCGGACTACGAGTTGCGTGATGTGGATACGCTCAGTGGCGGTCAACAGCAGCGTGTGGCGATTGCCCGTGCCATCATCAACCGTCCGCAGGTGCTGCTGCTGGACGAGCCGCTTGCCGCCCTCGACCATAAGATGCGCACGGATATGCAGCTGGAGCTGATACAGATGCATAAACAACTGGGTATCACCTTCATCTACGTTACCCATGACCAGGAGGAAGCGTTGACTCTGAGCGATCGCATTGTGGTCATGCGCGAGGGAAAGATTCAGCAGATTGGCACTCCTACGGATATATACAACGAACCCATTAACTGCTTCGTGGCAGACTTCATCGGCGAGAGTAATATCCTCGACGCCACCTTCGTTCACGACGGACTGGTACGGGCGATGGGACATGAGTTCAAGTGTGTAGACCGTGGATTCGGCGATGACACCGATGTGGATATTGTTATTCGTCCCGAGGACTTGTACATCAAGGAAGAAAGTGCCGTGAGCGACGACGACGAGAAGTGGCAGATATTCGGAATCGTGACCGCCTGTATCTTCAAGGGCGTGCACTACGAGATGACCGTTCTCACCGACCAGGGCTACGAACTGACCGTTCAGGACTACAACCAGTTCGAGGTGGATACCCGCGTTGCCCTGCGTGTCCGTCCTGCGGATATCCAGGTCATGGCGAAGGAGCCCGTCAGCAACGGCCCCATCGAACTGCTCGACCACGAGGAGGAGGGCGAACTGGCTGGCACCGTCCATTGGATTCTCTGGAAGGGCGACCACTACCACCTCACCGTTCGCACCGACGAGGGCCGTGACCTCGTGACCGATACCACGGATGTCTGGGACGACGGCGACCGGGTGGGAATCAAGTTCCTCGATAAATAACGGGCAGCGATGATACAACTCCATAACCTCACCCAATCCCGCCGCACCTGGGCCTGGCCCTATGTGCTCTTCATGATTTGTCTGGTGGTTTTCCCACTGGTGCTCATTGGTGTGTACGCCTTCACGGACGCTGAGACGGGGACCTTCACCCTGTCGAACTTCACGACGTTCTTCACCAAACCAGAAGCCGTCAATACCTTCATCTACTCCATCGGTGTGGCGCTGTTCACGACAATAATCTGTCTCATCCTCGGCTACCCGGCGGCGTATGTGATGGCGATGTCGAGTTACCGCACCCCTAGGTTCATGGCGATGCTGTTTATATTGCCGATGTGGATTAATTTCCTGCTCCGCACCATTGCGACGGTCGAACTGTTCGAGTTGCTCCGTATCCCGCTGGGCGAAGGAGCGCTGTTCTTTGGACTTAGTTACGACTTCCTGCCCTTCATGATTTACCCCATCTATAACACCATCCAGAAGATGGACATGTCCCTGATCGAGGCAGCGGAAGACCTCGGTGCCAGTCGTATGCAGGTCTTCCTCAAGGTTATTTTGCCCCTCTCCCTGCCGGGCATCTATTCGGGTATCATCATGGTGTTTATGCCCACCGTATCGACCTTCGCGATAGCCGAGCTGCTGACGCATAATAAAATCACCCTCTTCGGAAGCCTGATTCAGCGGGCCTTTGGTGAAGGCGGCATCCTCATGTGGAACTACGGAGCAGCGCTCTCGCTGATTATGCTCGTCATTATTGGTTTAACTTCTTTCTTCGGCGACGATCATGAAGACATCCATCACTAAACGATACTTGGGCCAAGCCTACCTCTGGCTGCTGCTGTTCGTGCTGTACGCACCGATATTGCTCATCCTCATCTTCTCCTTCACTCGTTCGAAGGTGTTTGGTGCCTGGGACGGCTTCACGCTGGACCTCTATCGAAACCTCTTCACGGGTTACGATGTGTCGTCGCATGTGCGGATTGATCCGAACCTCTACCGGGCCATATTCTATACGGTGGTGATTGCGTTTGTGGCGGCGACGATAGCAACGTTGCTTGGTACACTGGCGGCCATCGGTATCTATAACATGCGAGCGAGCCACCGCAAAGCGGTCAATTTCCTGAACTCTATCCCGATGATTAACCCCGACATCCTGACGGGTATCAGCCTGTTTCTCCTATTCGTATGGCTGGGTATCGGTCGCGGATTCGGAACGGTGCTCGCCGCCCATGTCGTCTTCTGCACGCCCTATGTGGTGCTGAGCGTGATGCCCCGGCTGAGGAAGATGAATCCGAATATCTACGAGGCGGCTCTGGACCTTGGTGCCACCCCCTTCCAGGCCTTCCGCAAGGTGATGATGCCGGAGCTCTGGCCGGGAATGATTTCGGGATTCATCCTTAGCCTTACCCTGAGTATCGACGACTTTGGGGTCACTTTCTTCACCAAGGGTAGCAATGGTCTGGAGACTCTTTCGACCTTTATATATGCAGACGCGCGCAAGGGAGGTCTGACTCCGGAACTGCGACCGCTGTTCAGCTTGGTCTTCCTGACGATACTCATTCTGCTCATTGTCATGAACATCCGCACCGAACGTGCGGCCAATAAAAACAAATAAATAATTAACCAATTTATCAATCAACAAATTTACAAATTTGCAAAAATGAAAAGATTCTTTTCTCTCGCTGCTGCCGTCATCATCGCAGTTAGCGCTTTTGGAGCCGACCGGGCTCACACCCTGAAAATTTACAACTGGGCCGATTACATCGACATCAGCAACGTCTTGGAGACTTTCCCTGCCTGGTACAAAGTCCAGACCGGAGAGGATGTCGAGGTGGTCTATCAGACCTTCGACATCAACGAGTCCATGCTCACCCAGATTGAGGTGGGACACGAGGACTACGATGTTGTCTGCCCGAGCGAATATATCATCGAACGTATGCTCCGTCAGGGACTGCTCCTGCCGATTGATAAGAACTTCGGTTCTACCCCTGATTACACGAAACTCGTTGCTCCATACGCGGAAGCGGCCTTTCAGCAGATGGCGCCGGACACGTCTGTACATGTGGCAGACTATACCGTGGGTTACATGGGCGGTACGACGGGTATCCTCTACAACCCCGCTCTGCTTGAGAAGGCCGGTCTGACCGAGGCCGACGTCCAGTCCTGGGGCGTGCTGCAAAACCCGAAATTGAAGGGGAAGATCCTCATGAAGGACGCCTTCCGCGATATCTACTCCGTGCTCGTGCTCTACTGCTACCGCAACGAGATTGCCAGCGGTGAAGTAACCCGCGCCGACCTCGTAGCCAATATCACCCCCGAGCGTATCGAGCGTGTGAAGCAGTTCCTGATAGACATGAAGAGTAATATCGCCGGTTGGGAAGTGGACTTCGGTAAGGAGGATATGGCCAAGGGTAGCAAGGACTTCGTGATGGACGTCATGTGGTCTGGTGATGCCCAGTGGGCGATTGACAATGAGGCCGAAGGGGTTGAGCTCAAATATGTAGTGCCGGAAGAGGGTTCAAACATCTGGTTCGACGGTTGGGTGATTCCGAAGTATGCGCAGAATGTCAAGGCTGCTTCGTACTTCATCGACTACCTCTGTATGCCCCAGAACGCTATCCTCAACATGGAGGAGATTGGTTACGTGAGCTGCATCGCCAGCCCCGAGATCATGGAATGGGCCAACGACTCCGCCGCCTTCCCCCAGACCGTCAACGCCGTCTTCCAGTTCGGTCCTGTCGGTCGCGCGCTCCACGCCAACCCCGTCTTCTATCCCGACTCCTCCGTCATGGCCCGTTGTGCCCTCATGCACGACTGCGGTGACCAGACCCAGCAGATGCTGGATATGTGGAACCAGGTCAAGGGTGATAACCTCAACACAGGCATGATGATCTTCCTCGCGGGCGTCGTGGTCGTGCTGGCCATAATCGTTATATTCTATTGGGGAGTGGGACGCCGTCGTCAACGCCGTACCCGGATGCGCTAACCTTCGCTAGAATCCGCTAAAGACTACCTCCATATCCAGAGGATCACTTGTAACTTCAGTACCGCGAATAATCGTGGTACTGATTGTTTGTGAGGGGTTGACCGTCGTGATGCTTCCGCTGCTGCTCGTCTCGATATCCACCGGTACCAGCGTCATCTTCAGGGTGTCGACCACGCTCATCGAGTCCACTAGGTAGGACCGGACTGAGGCGGTGAGAATCGGACTGAGGTCGTATTCGTAGTAGTACAGCAGGTTATCACCGGTGCTGTCCGTCGCGCTCGTCAGGTAACTCAATATGGCCAGGGTGTCACTGAGGTCGCTATAGTTCGCAAAGAAGTCGTCCACCGCATAACTCTTGAGCAACAGCATCGCACTGGCCGGTTGGGCCCAGTCGGCGGCAGTCCGATTGGCCTCGTCTCCGGTGTATACATTCAGCACATCCACATCTACCTTCGCAAGGTTGATATACGGCCGAAGTGTGTCTCCGTCTGCTGTCCCGTTGACGGCCATCGAGTCGATGATTCTCCGGCAGAAGCTCCGCAGAGGCATCCGCATCTCCGTATACGCTCCGCACGGACCGACAATGAAGTTCCTCCCGTCCGAATGAGCCATGTCCTGTAGGTGCTTTAGCAGCCCCTTGGGGTGCGTTCGGTTCTCCAGCCACTCGATATGGTTCACCTGCCTCACCTCGCTGTTGCCGTAGAATCCCTTGCTTGTGTAGATGGTCGTGTCCCGTATGCCCGCTATCTTGTAGCTATAGTGGTAGAACATGAACACCTGGATATCCTGGACGTTCAGTATGGTCGAACCGCCGAAGGTCGTTGTGATATAGAATCCGGGGATATACTTATTGAAGTCATCCTGACCCTTGTCGAAGTTGTTGTACGCGAAGAATCGTCTCATGAACTCGTCCTTCACCGGGAACCGCACGATGCTAAGGTAGCGGCTTCCGTCGGATATGGAATCCCTACGCGTAGCGGCCGTGATGATTCGGCGATGAGTCAATATCTTCGTGCTGTCCGCCAGCGTGCAGTATTTGGTCACATCGATGTCCGTGTGGTAGTCCACGGAGTTGTTCAGCGTTCTCCCCTTGTCCAGCCACCATATATCCAATTCCAGATTGCTATTTCCGTCTCCCACCCACGAACCGTAGTCCAGGTAGAACACCAGACTATCCGGTACCGCGTTGTCCGGGTACTTGAATCCCTCCGGACAGGCCAACTGCGTCAATATATCCGCCTTGATGCTTCCCCACGGCGTCTCCATCTCGCCCAGCAGAAAACTATCCGGGCGACTGACTATCGCGTCGTACGACACCAGGTCGGTGTAGAAGGACTTCATTGGCAACACACGCACAATGCCCTGACTTCCTCCGTCTATCAGGTCCAGTCCCGTCGCCATGCTATCGCCCTTACAGCTCGTTAGCAGGCAGCATAGACTGGCAAAAATCCAATATAGTTTGGTTCTCTTCATTGTAATTCAATAGGGGCTTATCTTTCGTTTGCGCCAGGGCCGTCAGACGCGGATTGACGCCCTCTGTCGCTTCAATCACGGCATCGGCATTATCCACCGCCTGCCGCATCAGTAGTTCGTAGTCTACGTTGAATCCGTTCCAGTCCCGCACATCCGTATGCGTTAGGCCCGGGATAAGCAACTTCTCACCGAAACTGGTGGGGAATGGGTTTTTGTATTCCTGGTCGTCCAGCGCCACAACGATCTTCGCCTTGTCCATGAAGGGCACGCTTGTGTAGCACTTTCTCAAGTATAGCGGGATAAGCGCCGCTATCCAGCCCGAGCAGTAGATGATGTCCGGCTCCCAGCACTGGCGCTTGATTGTCTCCAGTACCGACCGGCAGAAGAATATGCATCGCTCGTCGTTATCCGGATCCTTGTCGATATGTGCGTGCCAACCGCGGCGGCGACTGAAGAACTCCTCGTTGTCCACGAAGTATACCTGCATCCGTATCGGAAGTACATTGCTCACTTTCAGCAGGATAGGATGGTCGTTCTCACCGATGACGATATTCTGTCCGCTCAGGCGGATGACCTCGTGTAGCTGATGCTTGCGCTCGTTCACCTCCCCCCAGCGCGGCAGGAACATGCGCGCCTCCCATCCCTGCTGGACAAACAACTCCGGCAGGACGCGATTTCGCATCCGGATGGCATCCTCTTCCGGCAGGAAGGGATACATGTCGCTAACGATGAAGGCGATTCGTTTGGGATTCTGCATAGGCACTATTTCCGAATTTCAATACAAAGATACAAAAAAAAAATTAAAAAAGCAAATTTTTTCGAAAAATGCACGATTTTTTTGCATATTTCAATTCTTTTTGTATCTTTGCATCGCTGATTTAAGAAAAGGACAGCG
>X369_Koala__coassemble_52_pt1 | contig 29243 bp, 25 predicted proteins | sample X369_Koala__metabat2_high_PE_004 | metagenome-assembled genome bin X369_Koala | reverse complement strand
CCGCTCGTCATCGGACTCTTCTTCTTCTCCGCCGTCCAACTCTTCTGCATCGGCATCGCCGGCGAATACGTCGGCGCCATCTTCACCCAGGTCAAGCACCGCCCCCTCGTCATCGAGAAAGAACGCATCAACTTTTGAACGGCATATTAATTATTAATTATTAATTATTAATTTATCCTATGAACCTGACTCTTCAAATCTCCTATCGCACGCCCTATGGCCAGTCGATAGTGGCTATTGAGACGGCCGAATCCATCCTCGGTTGGACGGAGCACGAGCCGCTGGTACTGAACTGCGAAGGCACCGACTGGTGGACTGTCAGCCTGCCCGTTTCGGACTTCGCCGGCGAAATCCGCTATAAGTACGCTATCCGCCTGCAGGACGGCAGCTATATTTACGAGGCCGGAGACCCCCGCGTCATCACCCTCGCCGCCAAGGACAAGAACATCGTCGTGCGCGACTTCTGGCAGACCGTTGATTACGAGAAGTGCTTCGAGACCACCGCCTTCGTTAAGGCCCTCTTCGCCCGCAAGAGCTCGGCCAAGAAGGCTACCCCCAAGGGCAACATCCGCTTCACGGCCCACTTCCCGCAGGTTCTACCGACCCAGGGCGTGGCCATACTGGGTAGCAGCGAGGAACTCGGTGAATGGGATGCGAGTCGCAAGCTCGTGATGAACGACGCAGAGTTTCCGAATTGGACAGCGGACATTAAGGCGAAGGAAGGGGAGATCATTGAGTATAAGTACGCCCTGTACGATCTGCATAGCGGGAACATCGTTGACCTGGAGTGGGGCGAGAACCGGAAGATTTGGGGCGTGAAAAAAGCACAAGTCATCCTGCAACACGACCATTCGTTCCGTCGCACTACCCCCGCCTTCCGCGGAGCCGGTGTAGCCGTCCCCGTATTCTCGCTGCGTACCGCCGAGGGCTTCGGTATCGGGGAGTTCCAGGACCTGCGCAAACTCGCCGACTGGGCAGCCAAGACGGGCATGAAGATGATCCAGACGTTGCCGATAAACGACACGACGCTGACGCACACGTATACGGACTCGTATCCGTACAACGCGGTGAGCGTATTCGCCCTGCATCCCATCTACATCAACATCGAGAAGATGGGCCGACTCAAACCCGCCGAACTCAAGCGCTACAAGGCTGAGCAGAAGGAACTGAACGAAAAGAATATTGCCGATTACCCCGTGGTGTACAAGGCCAAGGAGCGGTACTTCAAACTCCTGTTCAAGCAGGACAAGGACGCCCTCTTCTCATCCGAAGCGTTCAAGGATTTCTATGTCAAGAATCAGGAGTGGCTCAACCCGTACGCGGAGTTCATGTCGAAGCGCGACAAGCAGCCTCGCGAGTACTACTGCTTCCTCCAGTTCCATGCGGACAAGCAGTTGAGCGAAGCCGTACAGTATGCCCACAGCGTAGGGGTGGCCATGAAGGGCGATATCCCCATCGGAATCAGTCCCGCGAGCGTAGACGCCAAGACGAATCCGGAGTTGTTCCACCTGGATGCCAGCGCAGGCGCACCCCCCGATGACTTCGACGCTCGTGGTCAGAACTGGGGATTCCCCACCTATAACTGGGACGAGATGGCGAAGGATGGCTACGGCTGGTGGCGCCGCCGCTTCACGAAGATGCAGGACTACTTCGACGCCTACCGCATCGACCATATCCTGGGCTTCTTCCGCATCTGGCAGATGCGCAAGAGCGATGTATGGGGATTATGCGGTCACTTCTCGCCTGCAATGCCCTATAGCCTGCAGGACCTGTGGAATATGGGCGTCAAGCTCGACGAGGACCGGATGACCCGACCCTATATCCGCTCGAACTTCCTCGGCGACGTCTTCGGCTTCGATACCGACGAGGCCAAGAGTAAGTACCTCGACAGCCACGACGGCTATGTCTATTTCTTCCGACCCGAGTTCGATACCCAGCGTAAGGTCGAGGCCCACTTCCTGCCCCTTATCGAGGCGGCGGAGACCGAGGAGGAGAAATCTCGTCTCCGCAATTTGATGAACGGCCTGCTGTACCTGCATTGCGAGGTGCTATTCGTTCGCGACCAGACCCATCCTGAACTGGTTCACCCGCGTATCTCTATCTACCAGTCCCACTCCTTCTCCGAGCTCTATCAGGATCAGAAGGACGTCATCATGGGTATCTACAACGACTATTTCTACCACCGGCATACCTCCTTCTGGTACGAGTCCGCGATGCGCAAACTCCCGACCCTGACGGCCTCCACGCACATGCTCGTCTGCGGCGAAGACCTCGGTATGGTGCCGGACTGCGTGCCGCAGGTGATGAAGGAGCTGGAGATACTGAGTCTGGAGATTCAGCGTATGCCGAAGGACCCGAAAAAGAAGTTTGCTCATCCGGCCGATGCGCCGTACCTAAGCGTATGCACCACCGGCACCCACGACACGAACCCGATTCGCGCCTGGTGGGAAGAGGATGGCGCCGTACGCCAGCAGTTCTATAACGAGCAGATGGGCTGGTGGGGCGAAGCGCCCGAGCACATGTCGCCCGAGATTGCCGAGTTCATCGTCTCCCAGCATATGCACTCCCCGGCTATGTGGGTCATTCTGCCCCTCCAGGACTGGCTGGCTATTGATGGCGACATCCGCCTCGCGGACCCCTGCGCCGAGCGCATTAACGTGCCCTCCAATCCCCGCCACTTCTGGTGCTACCGCATGCATCGGTCGATTGAGGATCTGCTGAGTCAGGATGCCTTCAACAACCATGTTCGCACCCTCACGAGCATCCGTTAGTATGAATAAATACACCCGCATAGTCTTACAACTGCTGATTACCGTTGGGGTGTTCGTGTTCCTGTTCACGAAGTTCCAACTCAATCTGCTCTCGACCCTTGCGAGCATCAATCTTTGGTGGCTGCTACTGGTGATTGTGCTTCGATTCGTGGTTGCAGCGCTGATATATATCAATCGCTGGAAGTTATTCTTGAGTTACTTTAGTATTGAGGAGAGCTTCTGGTCCTTGCTTGTTATTTCGCTCAAGTCGGCCTTTCTGGGTGTGGCACTTCCCTCGTCCCAGGGGGCGGACATGGCGCGCATGTACTTTATCGAGCGGCGGCATCACGGAGCATCGCTGGACTCCACCGCGAGCAGCACCGTTCTCATCGAGCGTGGCGTCGGGGTGATTCTATTCTCGTTCCTCGGTCTGATTGCCGCACTCTTTTGCGACTTTCCCAAACGAGGGATGGTGCTGATGTTCATGCTTGCTATTAATGTAGTTTTATGGCTGGCTATACTCGTCCTGACGAATTGGTTGTGTTATCGCTTTGCGATGCACCATCTGAGCAAGATGCGGTTCCTTCGTAGGGTGGCGGAATTTGTGAGCAAGACCTACCATAGTCTGCTCCGATTCCCCTACCGCAGGTTGATTGGTAGTTCGCTGGTGCTTCTCTTGCTCTTTCAGGTTAACACGGTGCTCATCCTCTATTGTATCTTCCTGGCCTTCGGTGTCAATCAGATTCCGCTGGTGCAGCACTTCGCCTTCTATCCCGTAATCGGCATGCTCGCCGCTATCCCAATTTCTATCAGTGGCCTTGGGGTGCGGGAAGGATTCTTCGTGTATTTCTATTCGCTGGTGGGTGTGGTCGCTGGAACGGCAGTGAGCATATCCCTGGTGAACTACTTTGTGGAGATTCTTCTTCCTGCCATTCTGGGTGGACTGGTATTCTTGCTGGATATGCTTCGTCCTAAGAGATCTTGAATTTTATTTTTATATTGTAATCCATTGCTGTCCATTAAAAAACTAAATATTGTTCTTTGACGTATTGAAAATTAGAAAATTGCGAGGAGATTTTGGACAAACGGACATGAATTTGTAACTTTGTACTCAAATTCATTTTACAGATACTCAATCTGTCGCTCACAGACACAACTCCGCTGGCAGATTTGCTCAATAAATCTAATTTTCAAGATATCAAGAATCAACCTAGTCCGATTGAACTATTGTTATTTTAAACTTTAATATTAACCGTCCAAATTTTTATTGGACACTAATGATTGTAATCCATGCGTCAAGTTACCCCCTATTCCGTCATCTTCGGCCTCGTGATGGCCGTGCTGTTCTCGGCTGCGGCCGCGTACCTCGGGCTGAAGGTCGGTCAGGTCTTCGAGGCCGCTATCCCCATCGCCATCATCGCGGTGGGGGTATCATCCGCCATGGGCCGAAAGAACGCCTTGGGCGAGAATGTGATGATCCAGTCTATCGGGGCCTCCTCCGGGGTCATAGTCGCCGGAGCTATCTTTACGCTCCCTGCCCTCTATATCCTGCAGGACCGCTACCCCGAGATCTCCGTCTCGTTCCTGGAGATCTTCGTCTCCTCCCTCCTGGGCGGCATCCTCGGTATCCTGTTCCTGATTCCGTTTCGAAAGTACTTCGTGGAAGAAAAGGCGGCCGAGTACCCTTTCCCAGAAGCAACCGCGACGACAAAAGTGCTACGCAGTGGCGAGCAGGGAGCGGGGCAGGTAGTGCCGCTGGCGATAGCCGCAGCCGTTGGTGGACTGTACGACTTCGTGGTGTCCACCTTCGGCCTCTGGACCGAGTACCTCTCCTCCCGCATGACCGCCTGGGGCGAGGCCCTCGCGATGCGCACCAAGCTCGTCTTTTCCATCAATACCTCGGCGGCTGTACTGGGTCTGGGCTATATTATCGGCCTCAAGTATGCCGCCATCATCTGTGCGGGTTCGTTCTTCGCGTGGTGGGTGGTGCTGCCGATGCTCTCGATGATTCCCGAATACGCTGCGGCCGATCCGGAGGTGCTCTTTCGCGAGTTCGCGCGTCCGATGGGTATCGGTGCGATTGCGATGGCGGGACTGATTGGAATATACAAACAACGGGGAGTGATACTTCAGGCCTTTCGCCTAATGGCTCCAGGCAGTTCAAAGAGTTCAAAAGTTCAAGGGTCAAAGAGTGAAGACCTGAGTATGAAGACGGTGCTGATTGCGGTTGGAGTGGCGTTGCTGTGCACGCTGGTATTCTTCTGGGTAGGGGTGCTGCACAGTGCTTTGCAAGCCGTGGTAGCCTTCCTGGTGGTAGCGATTATTGCGTTCCTATTCACCACCGTAGCCGCGAACGCGATTGCGATTGTCGGTTCGAACCCCGTGTCGGGCATGACGCTCATGACGCTTATCCTCGCTTCGGTGGTCTTCGTCGCTATCGGTATGCATGGCCCTTCGGGTATGGTCGGTGCGATGGTGATTGGTGGTGTGGTATGCACGGCGCTGTCGATGGCCGGTGGATTCGTCACGGACCTTAAGATAGGTCATGACACGGGTGTCACGCCCCGCAACCAGGAGATGTGGAAGTTCCTGGGCACGCTCGTTTCGGCTGCTACCGTCGGGGGCGTGATGATTATCATGAACCGCACTTACGGCTTTACGGGTGAGGGGGCACTCGTTGCTCCGCAGGCCAACGCCATGGCCGCTGTCATCGAGCCCCTTATGTCCGGTGGCGGTGCACCCTGGATGCTCTATCTCAGTGGAGCCGTGCTGGCGCTGATTCTGAATATGCTCGGCGTGCCCGTGCTCGCTTTTGCGCTCGGTATGTTCATCCCCCTTTCGCTCAACACCCCGCTCCTCGTCGGAGGGGCAATAGCTTACTTTGTGGGGAAAGCGAAGAGCGAGAAGGAAGCGGATAAGGCTATTGCTGCGGCTCGTTACGACAAAGGCACCCTCATCGCTTCGGGCTTCATCGCGGGCGGGGCACTCATGGGTGTAGTCTCGGCGGTGCTGCGTTTCGCCGGTGTCGATGCGTTCATGACCGATTGGGCCGCCTCCTCCGGTGCCGAGATACTGGGTGTCGTAGCGTATGTTGCGCTGATTGTGTACTTCATCTTCGCTGCCCGGAAAACGAAGTTGCAAATAAGCAAATAGGCTATTCATGCCGGAAATCATTCTCCACTATATATGGCAACGGCAACTCTTTGCGCGTTTCGAGCAGCGGACGACCAGCGGAAGGCGGGTAGAGGTACTCTCACCAGGCAAGCATAACCTGGAGTCCGGTCCGGACTTCACGGAGGTGCGGCTGCTGATTGACGGTCAGGAGTGGGTGGGGAATATCGAGATACATGTCTGCTCCTCGGACTGGTATCGGCACCGTCATCACCTCGATTCGGCCTATGACAGCGTGCTCCTGCATGTAGTGCGCGAGGCGGATCGGGAGGTGGTGAACTCAAAGGGTGAGTCCATAGACCAACTCGTGCTGAACTACGAGATGGACCAAGACTACCTGAGCGAGCTGCTGCGCGAAGCGCGAACGATGGACTCGCCGCTGGCCCAACACCCCTGCGGCGCGCGACTGCTGAAAGACCCGATGCTGCTGACCGATGGCTGGCGTCAAGCACTACTCCACCAGCGACTGGAGTGCAAGCGGCAGCAGATAGCGAAGATCCTCGATATCGTTCATGGCTCGTGGGAAGACGCGTTCTACATCACGCTGAGTCGAAACTTCGGGTTCCACACCAATTCACTTCCCTTTGAGCAACTGGCGATTGCGACGCCCCTGCGATACCTGGGTAAACACCGCAATTCGCTCTTCCAACTAGAGGCGATGCTGTTGGGGCAAGCGGGACTGCTGGGAATGCAAAATGATAAATGCAAAATGGGAAATGATAAATGTGAAATGGGAAATGATAAATGCAAAATGGGAAATGATAAATGTGAAATGGGAAATGATAAATGTGAAATTGGAAATGAAGAAGAGGCGCTGGGAAAAGAGTATCAGTTTCTGAGGCAGAAGTTCAACCTGGTTCCGATTGACGCGAAGATGTGGAAGATGGGGCGTGTCCGGCCAAGTAATGCACCGAAGGTGAGAATTCGGCAGCTGGCAGAACTGCTTCACCGAGAGCAGAATCTGTTTGCAACCCTGACAGCAGACCAGGATGTGGAATCGCTCTATGCGCATCTCTCCGGTTCAGGGCAATCCATGGTGCTTGGACGAGAGGCTGCGACGGTAGTGCTGATAAACACGGTTATTCCCTATCGATACGCCCATGCGTGCGCGTACGGGGGCGAGAGGGCGATGACGCGGGCGATGGAGGAGATGTCTGCGCTACCGGCGGAGAACAACCGGATTATCCGGCAGTGGCGGGAACTGGGGCAGAGTATCAAGACTGCCGCTGACACGCAGGCACTGATACACCTGTACCAAAATTACTGTCAACCGAAACAATGTGTGGCATGCGATGTGGGGTATCAGATATTTCTACAAAATGATGTCTTGAGTGTGTAGAAACTTCGGCGAGGTTCCGATGAGGTTCCGATAAGGTTCCGATGAGGTTCCGATAAGCTTCCGATGTTTCTTCGTAAAAACAAAAAAAAAGCAAAGATTATTTGCAAATTTGAATTTTTTTTTGTATATTTGCATTCGTAAACCTTTTAAACCCTTAAACCCTTAAACTTTTAAACCCTTATATTAACCATGCTTTTCGATCAGATATCGGACGACATCAAGTCGGCTATGCTGGCGCGAGACCACGTGCGTCTCGACACCCTTCGTAACATCAAGAAATACTTCCTCGAAGCCAAGACGGCTCCCGGTTCGAACAACGAATTGAGCGATGCGGATGCGCTAAAGATCCTCCAGAAGCTCGCTAAACAGGGACGTGAGTCGGCGGCTACGTACACCGAGCAGAAGCGACAGGACCTCGCCGACGAGGAACTCGCCCAGGTCGCGGTCATCGAGCAGTACCTGCCTAAGAAACTGTCCGACTCTGAGATTGAGGCGAAGGTGAAGGAAATCATCTCCCAGACCGGCGCCTCCTCCATGAAGGACATGGGCAAGGTGATGGGCCTGGCCAGCAAAGCCATGGCCGGCCAAGCCGAAGGCGGCACCATCTCCGCCATCGTCAAGCAATTGCTCGCTTAAAATGTAAAATGTAAAATGTGAAATGTAAAATGTAAAATGTGAAATTATCATTTATCATTTACCATTTATCATTTACCATTTAATTTGTCATTTATCATTTATCATTTAACATTTATAAATTATGGTATCTTTCAAGGAACTCGGCCTGGTGAACACCCGTGAGATGTTCGCCAAGGCAATCAAGGGTGGCTACGCCATCCCCGCTTTCAACTTCAACAACATGGAGCAACTCCAGGCCATCATCAAGGCCAGCGCCGAGACCAAGTCTCCCGTTATCCTCCAGGTCAGCAAGGGCGCCCGTAACTACGCCAACCAAACCCTCCTTCGCTACATGGCCCAGGGTGCCGTGGAGTACGCCAAGGAGCTCGGCTGGGAGCACCCGCAGATCTGCCTCCACCTCGACCACGGTGACAGCTTCGAACTCTGCAAGTCCTGCTGCGACTTCGGTTTTAGTAGCGTCATGATCGACGGCAGTGCGCTCCCCTACGAGGAGAACATCGCCCTCACCAAGAAGGTAGTGGAGTACGCTCACCAGTACGACGTCACCGTCGAGGCCGAACTCGGTGTTCTCGCCGGTGTCGAAGATGAGGTCAGCGCCGAGGTCAGCCACTACACCAAGCCCGAAGAGGTCATCGACTTCGCTACCCGCACCGGCTGCGACAGCCTCGCTATCTCCATCGGTACCAGCCACGGCGCCTATAAGTTCAAGCCCGAGCAGTGCACCCGCGACCCCAAGACCGGCCGTCTCGTTCCTCCTCCCCTCGCTTTCGACGTATTGGATGCGGTGATGGAGAAGCTCCCCGGTTTCCCCATCGTCCTCCACGGTTCGTCTTCTGTTCCGCAGGAGTATGTAGATATCATCAACGCCAACGGTGGCAAACTGCCCGATGCAGTAGGTATCCCCGAGGAGCAACTGCGCAAGGCTGCCAAGTCCGCTGTCTGCAAGATTAACATCGACTCCGACTCCCGTCTGGCCTTCACCGCTGCCGTGCGTAAGGTATTTGCCGAGAAGCCCGGTGAGTTCGATCCGCGTAAGTACTGCGGTCCCGCTCGCGACCTGATGGTAGAGCTCTACAAGCATAAGATCATTAACGTACTTGGCTCCGACGGCAAGGCTGCGTAATTTCGTATTTTCTTACTATCTTAGGGTTTCCGACGCGGTCACTATGGCCCCCATAGCTCCCTTGTTGGAAACCCTAACCTATGTAAGAAAATTCCAAAATTATAAGATACTATGCTAAAGTATATGACGGCCGATGAGGCCGCAAAACTAGTCAACCACGGTGACATCTGCGGCATGGGTGGCTTCACCCCCGCCGGTGCCCCCAAGGACGTGCCCACCGCCATCGCCCACCGCGCCGAGGCTTTCCACGCCGAGGGCAAACCCTTCAAGATAGGTGTCTACACCGGTGCCTCCACCGGCGACAGCTGCGACGGTGCCCTCGCCCGCGCCCACGCTATTGAGTTCCGTACCCCCTACCAGGGCAACAAAGACCTCCGGGCCGAACTGAACGCCCAGGGTGCCCACTACTTCGATATGCACCTGAGCGAACTGGCTCAGGACTTGCGCTACGGATTCCTGCCGAAGCCCGACTTCGCCATCATCGAGTCCTGCTGCCTGGTCGAGAAAGGCGACCAGGTAGAGATTGTCCCCACTGCCGGTGTGGGCAATATGCTCACGTACTGCGAAATGGCAGATAAGATCATCGTCGAGCTCAACGAAGCCATGCCCGCCACCATGCGCGGCATGCACGACCTATACGAGCCGGCTGATCCTCCCCAGCGTCGTGAGATTCCGGTGTATAAGCCCTCCGACCGAATCGGTAAGGATTGTATCACCGTCCCGGCAAGCAAGATTGTGGCGGTGGTCAAGACCAATCGCCCCAATGAGGTGGGTAAGTTTACGCCCCTCGACGAGACGACGGAGAAGATAGGTCAGAACGTAGCCGCCTTCCTGGAGGCCGAGATGAAGGCCGGACGTATTCCTGCCTCCTTCCTACCCATCCAGTCGGGTGTGGGTAACGTCGCCAACGCCGTGCTCGGCGCTCTGGGCGAGAACAAGCATATCCCTGCCTTCGAGATGTACACCGAGGTCATCCAGGACTCCGTGGTCGGACTGATGAAGGAGGGACGCATCAAGTTCGCCAGCGGCTGCTCGCTTACCATCGGTGCCGATAAGCTGCAGGATATCCTCGACCATATGGACTTCTTCCGCGACAAGATTGTCCTCCGTCCGCAGGAGATCAGCAACAACCCCGAGCTGGCGCGTCGAATGGGACTGATTACCATCAACACCGCCCTGGAGGCAGATATATTCGGCAACATCAACTCCACCCACGTCTGTGGCACGAAGATGATGAACGGTATTGGTGGCAGTGGAGACTTCACGCGTAACGCGTATATCTCCATCTACACCACGCCCTCCACGGCCAAAGGCGGAGCCATCTCCTCCTTCGTCCCGATGGTGTCCCACCTCGACCACAGCGAGCATAGTGTGAAGGTCATCATCACCGAACACGGTATTGCCGACCTGCGTGGCAAGAGCCCCATCCAGCGTGCCCACGAGATCATCGACCACTGCGTCGACCCGCAATACCGCCCGCTACTGAACGAGTACCTCGCGATGGCCAAGACCGCCCACACGCCCCACACGCTCAGTTGCGCCCCCGCCATGCACGAGGAGTTCCTCAAATCAGGAGACATGCGCAACACCCGCTGGGAGAACTACAAGCGATAAGTCGAAAGTCGAAAGTCAAAAGAAAGAGGGCTGCAATTTCTTGCGGTCCTCTTTTCGTTTTCGTTTTCGTAACGAAGTGTTTCGTTTTCGTTACTTCCCGAACATATCCTTGAAGCACCCGATACTGCTCAGCATCGAGCTGGCCTCGTACGGCATGTAGACGACTTTGTTGTCCTTGCCGCTCGTCATCTCACTCAGGGTCTTGATGTACTTCTCGGCCAGCATGTAGTTCGCCGGCGACATACCCGTGCCCTTGATGGCTGCGGCTATCTGCTCAATGGCCTTCGCTTCCGCTTCCGCCTGGATGGTCTTGCTGTTCGCCTCTCCTTCCGCAAAGAGGATCTTCGTCTGCTTGGCCGCCTCGGCATTGTTGATGGCGGCGGCTTTCTTACCCTCACTCTCCAGAATCAGCGCCTCCTTATCTCCATTCGCCTTCAGCACCTGTGCACGACGCTCGCGCTCGGCCTGCATCTGACTCTCCATCGCCTGACGAACCGACTCGGGCGGATTGATGTCCTGCAGCTCTACACGCGTTACCTTCACGCCCCACTTATTCGTCGCCTCGTCCAGCACCATACGCAGTTTGCTGTTGATGGTGTCGCGGCTGGTTAGGGTCTCGTCCAGTTCCAACTCACCAATCACGTTACGCAGCGTCGTCTGCGTCAGCTTCTCGATGGCGTCCGGCAGGTTGTTAATCTCGTAGACGGACTTCATAGGGTCCACAATCTGGAAGTACAGCAGCGCATTGATCTCCGTCGTTACGTTATCCTTCGTGATCACACTCTGCTTCGGAAAATCGTACACCTGCTCACGCAGGTCGATACTCTCCTTTTGCACGAAACGAACGATAGTCCGACCGGCCATATCCTTGGTGGCAAACCGGTAGTTGACCTTACGCGGTTGGTCGATAATCGGCCAAACGATGTTGATGCCGCTCTGGAGAGTGCGGTGATACTGGCCCAGTCGCTCGACCACCATGGTCTGCGCCTGCTGCACAATTTTGATGCCCTTGATGGCAAAGATGATGACGATGAGGGCGATAACGCCCGCAATAATAAGTCCGGTCATAGGTTAAAAATGGTAAATGATGAATGATAAATTAAAAATTATAACAATATTTAAGTTTATGGTGCAAATTTACGCAAAAAAAATGAAATTTGCAAGTTTTTCGCAAGAAAAATTGATTTTTATTTGCAAATTCAAAAAATTTTCATTATCTTTGTACTCCAAACTAACTATGCACCTGCGAGCGTACGTGCATATATATAATAGAGACATATTGAGACATACATCACCGATTATGAATAAAAAGATTCTTCTGCTCCCTCTCGCCATCCTGGCCGCCATGTGCTTCACCGGCTGCTCCAGCGTCAAGCAGGTATACTACTTCCAGGACATCGACACCATGAAGATGGAACCCCTCCGTACCGACTACGGCGCCGTCATTAAGAAGGACGATGAACTCCGAATCTGGATTACCGGCCCCGACAAGACCGTCTGCGAGCCCTATAACCTGACCACCAACTCCAACGGCAGTGGTGGCTACGGCGGCGGCGATATTGGTACCAGCAGTGGAGTCAACGGCTCCAACGGCTGGCTGACCTATCTCGTAGACCCGCAGGGAAATATCGAGTTCCCGATTCTCGGAAAGATCCACGTCGAGGGCATGACCCGTGACTCGCTCAGCCACTATCTGCAGGACACTATCGGTAAGGATATCAAGGACGTCATCGCTTATGTCCGTATCGTGAACTATAAGGTCATCATGCTCGGCGAGACCGGCGCAGGTGTGCTGAACTTCAATACCGAGCGCGTCACCATCCTCCAGGCTATCGCCCAAGCCGGTGACCTCGGGATGATGGCCAAACGGAAGAACGTCATGCTGATTCGTGAGGTGGACGGCGTACCCACCAAGTATAACATCGACCTCACCTCCGCACGCATCTTCCAGGAGCCGTACTACTACCTGCAGCAAAACGACGTGATATACGCTCCGGCGAACAGCCGAAAGATTCACCAGGCTACCATGTCCACCGCCATTTGGAGCTTCGGCGTCAGCCTGTTTGGTACCGCTACCAGCGTAGCAACGCTTATTATGACACTTGTTAGAACCTATAAATAACCCGGGAAGATACTATGGACAACAATCCCAACAACAAAAATATCCTGGAGAAGGGTGTCGCGGGCACGGCTTTCGACTACCGCGAACTCATCGGATTCATCTATCGTCTGCGTTACTGGATTATCGCCTCGGCAGCCCTCTGCCTGGTGTACGCCTTCATCTATGTGCGCAAGCAGACCCCGATGTACGAGAGCAAGACCTGGATCATGATGAACAGTAATGACCAGCTCGGCGAAATGCAGCTGTATGCCCAATATACCGGAACCCGCGTTCGCAGCCGGACGATGAACAACGAACTGTTCATCCTCAAGACCCCGAGCCTGATGCAGAAGGTGGTGAACGAGCTGAAACTCAATAAGCGCTACTACCAGTATCAGTTGCCCGTAGGCGACCGAATGACCTGGGGACGCGGACTGTTTGATATCAAGCTCCACGAGTTCTACAAGGACAGTCCCTTCGATTTCAACTTCGAGGTTGACTCCCTCTACCCCGAATCCATGCACCCGACATCCATCGTGCTCCAGTTCAAGCACCAGAACGACTCGACCTACAAGGTCGTGCAGTTCTCCGCGGCACAGGGCGGTGGCATGAAAACCGTCGAGTTGCCCGGTTCGGAGTTCCACTACGGACAGCGCGTCGTGCTGCCGGGATTCTCCTTCGTGGTCAGCGTGCCGTACGCCAAGGACATGCACCGATTCAGCAAGTACATGGTCACCTGGGGCTCGTCCGACGGACTGGCTAACAGCTTTGCCGGTCGACTCAAGGCGAGCGCTGTGGGCGACAAGAACAGCCAGAGCGATGTGATTGAACTGAGCCTGACGGATAACTCCGTCGAGCGTGCCAAGGATGTGCTGAACATGATCGTCCAGGTCTCCAACAACGAGACACGCGACTACCGCAACCGCGGACATATAGCGACCATCAACTTCATCGACCAACGACTCGATGCCCTCGCTCAGGAACTGGGCAGCGCCGAGGATAACTTCAAGGACTACCAGACCAGTAACCTCATCATCGACCCCGAGTCGCAAGAGGGACTGACTGTCTCGCTCGAGCAGACCTACCGCCAGCAACTGATAGACATTAAGTTCCAGCAGCAACTACTCGGTATGGTCAAGGAGGTCGTCACCGGCAAGCAGAAGGAGAAATACCCCCTGATTCCGGCGAACCTGGGTATCAGCGATGAGGGACTGAGCGGAATCATCGGCAGCTACAACGAACTGGTGCTCCAGCGCAACCGAATGGCGTCCTATTCGTCCGAGACGAACCCCCAGGTCATGCGTGCGAACGTCGAGCTGGATAACTACAAGAAGCAGATGTCCCTGAACGTGGAGAACCTCGAACGCATCTATCACATGCGGGAGAAGGAGATCCTGAATCAGATAGCCGACAACCGCCACGAGATGGCACAAGTGCCGCAGACCCAACTGGACTTCCAGCACCTGAGCCGGAAGATAGACGTCATCGAACCGCTCTATCAGATGCTGCAGACCCGACGCGAGGAGGCGCAGATTGCTATGTGCAGTCAGATTGATAACTTCCGCGTGATTGAGGCCGCCTTCGGTGGAAACCAAGTCAGCCCGCAGGCACAGCGTATCTACCTCATCGCCCTCGCTATCGGCTGTCTCGTGCCGATTGCTATCGTCTTCCTGCGCATGAATCTGCGTACGAAGGTGGAGAGTAAGGCCGACCTGGTTAACCACGTTGATGCGAACGTGCTGAGCGTCATCCCACGTGTCCGTACCGGTGTCAACCCGATCATCAAGATGAACGGTCGAGACGGTTTCGCCGAGGCTTTCCGAATGCTCCGCTCGAACCTGCAATACCTGCAGCACGCTAAGATTATCCAGGTCACCTCGTCTATTCCGGGTGAGGGTAAGTCCTTCGTGAGCTGTAACCTCGCGATATCCATCAGTCATACGGGTAAGAAAGTCCTGCTGATTGGTATGGACCTTCGTAAGCCGAGTCTGGCTAAGTTCTTCCCGCAGGTGGATTTCGATAAGCAGAACAGCGTCGTCGGATACCTCGCCGGCATGAACGATAACCTCGACAGCCTCGTCTATCCCTCGGGCGTAAGCAAGACCTTGGACCTCATCATGTCCGGTGTCATTCCGCCTAACCCCACCGAGCTTTTGGCCGCTGGACGTGAGAAGGATATCCTCGACTATTTCCGCAAGAAGTACGACTATATCATCATCGACTCGACGCCGTATCTGCCTGTATCGGACTCGTTCCTGATTAACGCCTTCGTGGATACCACGCTCTACGTTGTCCGCTCCGACTACTCGGATATCAAGTTGCTCGACGAAATCAACGAAGCCATCCACTCCGAGTCCAAGCCGATGAAGGACGTGCATATGGTTCTGAACGATGTCAACCTGACTGCCGTCAAGTACCGCTATGGTTACGGTAAGGGCTACGGCTACGGTTACGGCTACGGCTACGGACGTGGCTACGGTTATGGCTATGGTTATGGTTACGGCTATGGTTACGGTTATGGCTACGGCTACGGCGGTGACGCGGAGGGTGCCAAGCACACCCACCACAGCCATTCGTCCGGCACGTCCGGTACGACCGCTTCCTCAGGCAGTACCACTCAGACGGCCGAAAAGAAGGCATGACCGAAGGGCCCAGATGGTTTGTGCTACGCGTGCTCCGGGGACATAACCCCGTGAGCTACCGGCACGAGATAGAGGGTTGCGGGATGGAACTGTTCCTCCCCACCAGCCATCGAATCGTGCGACGCGGGGGCCGGAGCGAAGAGGTCGAGTACTCCCTGATGCTCAACTACCTGATGGTTCGCACCCACGAGGAGCGCTTGCGGGATTGGCTGACAGCATGGTACGCCAAGCACCCGGGGGAGATTTCAGCGGTGCGCCGGATTTCTGCCAATGGGGAGATGGATTCCCTCTTGACCATCCCGGACGACCAGATGGACAGTTTCCGACGGGTGGTGCAATGCTACGACCAAACGATTCCCTTCATCGACCCGTCCAGCGAGTTGCTCGAACGTGGCGATGAGGTACGTGTTCTGGAGGGCCCGTTCCAGGGACTGGAGGGTGTGCTCATTAGCCAGCAGGGCAAAGACGGAGGACGAATTATCCTCCGACTCAGTAACATCCTGGCGGTGCCTACCCTTGAGGTAAAACCGGAGTGGATAGAAGTCCTCCGATTCGCTCCTGCAGGGCGACATCTGTATCTCAAGATGGACAGTTTTGAGAAGAAGGTCGCGGAGGCGATGAAGTATGTGGAGCGGGGGCAGGAAGTGCCTGCAGAGCTACGACGCGTAGCCGAGGTGTTCTGCCGCCGATACCAGCATCTCGAACTACCTACCCGCCACATGCAGGCACGGTTTGCGAACCTGATGAACCTGGCCAATACGGTGTTAAAAAGATAAATACAGACAATACTATATGCAATTTCGTCATCTAACAGTCGAAGAGATATCGGCCCTGACAAAGCAAGGTTGTTTGGCCGAGGACTGGTCGAGGGTCTGTGTCGCGGAAGGACTGGATACGACCCGCATCGAGCGGGTACATTTCGGCCTCGCCACCAGCGACTATCCCTATGCTCAGGGTTTGCCTGTCGATGTGCTGGACGAGACAGGAGGATATGTCGTGAAGATTCATGACCGCCTGAGCTATCAGGAGGCGCTCGGTCAGTTGCGTCATACGCAAGAGGCAGCGGTGAAGGCTGTGGATGTCGAGCCCGGTTGTGTGCTGATAGAGAATGACGTGACGTTGCGGGACATCCGTGCGCTTGCCGGCACATGGGTACACGCGGGCGCGTGCATCGCGGGCGCAACGAGAGTAAAGAACGCCAGCATCTATGGACACGTGGGAGATAACGTTATCCTGGAGGATGCAATCGTGCTGGACGCGAGTGGCGTCACAGATGGTGCTCAGATGGACCACTGTTTCGTGGGACAGGGCTGCCATATCGGCCGCATGTATAGCGCGACCCAGAGTCTGTTCTTCGCGAACTGCCACTTCGAGAATGGTGAGGCCTGTGCCTATCTGGCCGGCCCCTATAGCGTGAGCCACCACAAGGCGACCCTGATGATTGCGTGTCTCACATCGTTCTTCAACGCCGGCAGCGGCAGCAACCAGAGTAATCATAGCTACAAGATGGGTCCCAATAAGTTCGGTGTGCTCGGTCGCGGCAGTAAACTCGGCTCAAGCAGTTACCTCTATTGGCCGGCTCGGGTAGGGGAGTTCTCCACCGTTATTGGTCACCACTTCACCCACTTCGACCTGACCGACCTGCCCTTCTCGCTCATCGCTGAGCGCGAGGGTCAGACGCATATCATTCCCGGTCAGAACCTCGCTTCCTGTGGTCTGCGCCGAGATATAGAGAAGTGGCCCAAGCGCGATAAGCGCGGCGCCAGCAAGCTGGACGAGATTGACTTTGCTCTCTTCCAACCGCAGACCATCGAGGCGATCCGTCGTGGCCTCAATATCCTCGAGCAAATGCATGCCGAGGACCGTACTGACTACCAGGGTTGCGTCATCGCCAAGCATCAGATAACAAAGGGTATCCGCCTCTACCGCATGGCCCTGAAGGTGGCTGAGGGCGATAAGCAGGCTACCGACGAGTGGCATGCCCTGATGGATGCCGATGCCCAACGCGATATGGACGCCTATCACGCACAAGTTTTCTAATAAATCCGAATCGAATGATTTCTCGACGAGAATATATCCTCCTTGCTCTGAGCAGCATCCTGCTCATCACCCTCTTCAGTGCCTGCAGCTGGCTCTATCCCCTCAACCCGTGGGACGACGCCAACTGTTTTACCACCATCGCCAAGTCGATGCTGGACGGCAAAGTCCTCTACCGCGATATCTTTGACCAGAAGGGACCTCTGCTCTTCCTGATACATGTCGCCTCCGCCTGGGCTTTTGAGCGCCCGTTCCTGGGTATCTATTTTCTGCAAATTCTATGCCTGTTTGGCTACCTCGTTTATAGTCTGAAGACAATTCGCTTGTTCCGTCAAGGGTCTGTTGCTTGTGCGACATTGCTCCTAATTGCCCTCGCTGGAGTGACATCGGATTTCTACTATTACGGAGATACGGTTGAGGAGTTCTCCATGCCGATATTGGCATACAGTTTTTATCTCTTCCTTCGCTACGCCCGCAATAACGAACTTCCCTCGGTGACGGAATCCCTATTCCTCGGACTAGGATACGCGGCGGTGTTCTGGATGAAATTCACCGTCCTCGCCATGCCGCTCGGTTCACTACTGGTGGCCCTGGTGCTGGTATGTATTCGCCGGCAGTGGAGGCAGATTCTGCCGGTGATGGGGGGTATGATTCTGGGATTCTTCTTCCTGACCACACTCATCCTGCTCATCTTTGTTCCACAACAAGCGGTGGGAGACGTGATGGACGGCTACTTCGGTTACAACCTCTTCCACTACCACCTCTATAACGAAGACACTCCCTCCGATATGGGCTTCTATCCGCTCCGGTGGCTGCTGTTCATCTTGCTGGTGACACCAATCTGTTTCGTGAAGACCAAGCCGGCCGTGAAGTGGATGGTCGTCGTGAGCTGGGCCTTCAGTCTTGTACTGATGGCGGTAACTACGGTTTACATCTACTATTTCCTGGTGCTGTTTATCTTCCCGCCGCTGTTGGTCAAGTGGATTCCGACGGTGTGGAACAAGACGCGTGTGGCCCTTTGCGTGGTACTGGCAGCCATTTTCGTGGGCTCGTCCTTTAACTTCGTCACCCTCTGCCGAGGGACATTCCCACACGCTATCCTGAATGTGGTCCGTTCGCTGGAAGACGAGCCGGACGACACGCCTATCCTGCAATACCACACCCGCGAGACGGGCCTGTATACCTATTCCCGCTTCTCGGTTCCTGTGTGTATTTTCTTCCAACTCTCCGTGGTCCATCAGGACTACCTGGACGAACAGGAGGCCGAACTGAATTCGGACTGCTGCAGCTACGTCATCATGAAGGATGGCCGACTGAACCATCCCGACTATGTGCAGATTGGGGAGTATCCCGAACCCTTCCGGGCATTGCTCTTTGTCCATCCGCAGGCGTGGTTGTATCAACGAACGGGACTCAAATGCCTGAAGCCGCTGGATGTGGAGAACGCCATCCCGACGGTTCGAAAGGCAACCATATCTACCTTTAGACTCTATCGACGTCGATGAAACAGGTATACCTACAGCCCCGATTCTTAGTCCTCACGCTACCGACCGAAGCCGTGATTAGCACCTCCTCTGCGCAGAGCGCTCCGGTGCACGTGAGCTTCTCTGTGTCGCTCGGTGCAAGCACGGAGGGAGAAGCGATTTCGGTTGAGGGATTTAAAATGATACCTTTACGAAACTGATATGTCTACACGTGTCCACACCCTCATAGGCTGTTCGCTGTTTGCGATGCTATTCCTCTCCTGCTCCCCGCAGGGAGATGTCTCTGCGTCTGCTACGGCTCCAGTTCGGGTGAGCTTCGAACTGACGAGGCCGGACGACGACGTATCCGGTTTCACGGTATTGGGACGTCAGGACATGGCGACCGATGAGTTGACTTCGCTCAGGAGTCTGCTGATTCTCGATGTCACGTCGGCGAGCGAGTCTACGCCGGCTACCCAACTGCTACTGACGAGCGATCAGGCGTGTGTCGTCAACCCTTCGTTAGACCTCGATGCTAGGGAATACACGTTGTATTTCATCGCTTCCACATATGACCTCGGTTATGACCCCCAGACGGGATTGGTCGATGTTCTCGACCCGGAGTTCAGCACCGATGCCGAACCAGTGAGTGTCTATGCGACGAAGGTGGTATTCGACCTGAGCGACGGGCTTTCGCAGAATGTGAAGGTGACGCTGGGAAGCATCTGCGCGACGGTTCAGATTACCGTCTCGGATATGTTTAGTTCCTCCGCGGCTGTCCTCACTTGCACCTACGCCGGTCCGAAGAGCCTCCGTCCACTCCCAACGGGACTGCAGTCGGAAGGTGCGTGCACTCGTGCGTCCTACCGAAATGTGGCCTGGTATACCTATGGCGCCAATACGGAGCTCAATAAGAATCCCAAGGCTATCACCTACACCCTCCTATGCCCCGAGAGCTGCACGAGGGATTTGACCTGGAAACTATATAAGAAAGATGGCACGAAGGAGTATAGAACGAGCGAACCTGCTTCCGGACAGGCCCAACACAACGCTTCTTCAGTACCGCTCCGCCCATCGGTAAAAACAGTCATTTCGGCCTTTAGCCTCTACACCAAATAGCCCCTATGAACGCTTCTCGTCCTATAATCCCTATGCTTCTCACGGCGATGCTCGCATCGTGTGCCACGCGGTATGCCGAGGCGGATAGCGCGAAAACCCGTTCCGAAACTACGGAGACGACTGCGGTAGCGGTGATTAGCGCCGGAGCAGACGGACTATGGACCCTGAGTGACGGACAGGTGCTCACGACGATTTTGACCGATTGCGATTCGGTTTCTTACCAAGCCGCTGCGGGACTATTGGTGCCGTCCTATCCGGAGGCCACATACGGCTATTCGGAGCGGACTACTGCTCGGACGCCTTCGCTCACGCAAGAGCAGTTGCGGCAGCAGGAGCATGCACTCTTTGCGACCGTATTGTTCGAGTTGGGTAGCAAGACGCCCGAGGATGCGGCCTATCTGGGTTTTCGGTTGCAGACCTACCACGCGCTGCGTATCCCCTCTGCCGGAGACACAGCCGTTGTACCGGTACCCACTTGCGTCGATTGCTACACGGATGGGTGGATAGTCCCGCTTGATGGCCGCTCTGCGTATCGGCTGAACACCTTGGCCTCCAGTGCCTATACAACCGATATCACCTGCTACCTGATTGAGCGGGATGCGAAAACGGTGTTGTCCACGTGTTTTTTTGCGGCTCAGACCTTGCGGCCCAAGGACACCCTGCGACTGGATATATCCGCTCTGTTGCTCCCTTCGGCCCGGATAGCTATTGATACAACCTATGCAGATACGATCTATTATACGACTCTTTCTTGATCGCTCCTTCTCATGCGCCTGATTGAAATATATGAGTCCAATGAAAAACTGCGCGAGTTCCTCCGCTTCTGCCTTGTGGGGGCGTTCTGTACGGGGCTGGATGCAGCTATCTTTTATGGGGTGCGGACGTTTGCGAGTTACCAGGTGGCACTGGTGTCGGGCTACTGCCTGTCGCTGGTGGTCAACTACCTGCTGACGGTCTACTGGACCTTCCAAACCCGCTCCAACTGGAAGAACCTCATCGGCATCGTGGCGGCCCACCTGTTCAACCTCTTTGTGGTGCGCATGGGTCTGATGTACATCTTCGTCACACTTCTGACCATGAGCGACCGCATCGCCTACGTGCCGACACTCGCTATAAGCGTCGTAACAAATTTTATCATAGTTAAGTTTGTAGTCAATAAACTGAAATAACATGAACGAAAATAAAAAACTGGCCATTGTGGTGCCATGCTATAAGGAAGAGGCGGTTTTGCCCGAGACTACCAGACGGTTGTCGGAGATGTTGGATGCTCTCATTCGGGACAATCTTGTGGTCGAGGACAGTTTCATCCTCTATGTGAATGACGGCAGTCGCGACCGGACATGGCCGCTGATTGTCCAATACCATCAGGAGAATAAGTATGTCAAGGGCGTGAACCTGGCCGGTAATGTGGGTCATCAGAACGCCCTTTGGGCAGGTATGACGGTCGCTCGCGACCATGCGGACATGATTATTTCCATCGACGCTGACCTGCAGGACGACGTGAATGCCATCCGCGAGATGGTCAAGAAGTACCATGCCGGTTGCGACATCGTCTATGGCGTTCGCAACGAGCGCAAGACGGACACCTGGTTCAAGAAGACCACGGCTCAGTCTTTCTACCGTCTGATGAACGCAATGGGCGTCAAGACTATCTACAATCATGCCGACTTCCGCCTCATGAGCAAGCGAGCCTTGACCTATCTGCTGCAGTTTGAGGAGCGTAACCTCTACATCCGTGGTCTTGTGCCCCTGGTAGGATACCAGACCGACCAAGTCTATTACAACCGAGCCGAACGTTTCGCGGGCGAGAGCAAGTATCCGCTTAGCAAAATGCTCAACCTCGCGCTGGATGGCATTACCTCCTTCTCCGCTCGGCCGATGTGGGCGATTGTTTACATGGGTCTGGCCTTCATTCTCATTTCGCTATGTATCCTCGCTTACGTTCTTCGCGCCTTGATTATAGGGACGGCTGTTCTCGGCTGGGCGTCGATGATGCTCTCGATGTGGTTCATCGGTGGCGTGCTCCTGATGGCGGTGGGAATCGTGGGCGTGTATATTGGGAAAATCTATACCGAAGTCAAGGGACGTCCGCTATATAACATAGCCGAAATCCTGAAATAGGCAAATTAGCAAATAGGCAAATAGGCAAATCAACAAATTAACAATACTATGCGTATCTTATTAACCGGTGGTGCCGGATATATCGGTAGTCACACCGCTGTCGAACTATGTAAGGCGGGCCACGAAGTGGTCATCGTCGATAACTTCGCGAACTCCCAGCCGGAGGCACTTCGTCGGGTCGCTCAGATTACCGGCAAGGAGATTCCCTTCGTCGAGGCAGATGTCCGTGACGCCAAGGCGATGGATAAACTCTTTAGCGATTACCAAATTGATGCAGTCATTAACTTTGCGGGCCTGAAGGCTGTCGGCGAATCGGTGGCCAAACCTCTGGAGTACTACGAGAACAACATGAACGGGGTATTCGTACTGGTGAACGCCATGCGTCATCACGGCTGCAAGAACATCATCTTCTCGTCCTCCGCGACCGTCTATGGTGACCCGGCAATCATCCCGATTACCGAGGACTGCCCGAAGGGTCAGTGCACCAATCCCTACGGCTGGACGAAATCCATGCTGGAGCAAGTCCTGATGGATGTGCAGAAGGCTGATCCGGAGTGGAAAGTAGTGCTGCTGCGATACTTCAATCCCATCGGTGCTCACGAGTCGGGCCTGATAGGCGAGAACCCTAACGGGATTCCCAATAACCTCATGCCTTATATCACGCAGACCGCTATCGGTATGCGTAAGGAACTGGGTGTGTTCGGAAACGACTACCCGACTCCCGATGGGACGGGTGTGCGAGACTATATTCACGTGGTTGATTTGGCTCGTGGACATGTCGCTGCCCTCCAGTGCTTTGTGCCCGGCTTCAAGGGAACTGCCCTCGGTGGTGGCTATGACAGCACCTATGTCTATAACCTCGGTACGGGTCACGGCTATTCGGTGCTCGATGTGGTTCGTGCTTTCGAGAAGGCCAATGGCCTGAAGGTGCCCTATAGCATCAAACCCCGCCGCCCGGGCGATATAGCGACCTGCTACTGCAATCCTGCGAAGGCCAAGGCGGAACTGGGCTGGACGGCGCAGTTTGGTATCGAGGAGATGTGCCGCGACAGCTGGCACTTCCAGAAAAATAACCCCAACGGATATAGCAAATAAGAATGAGCTACAGATTTTAAAATTTATTTTAAAATATGAAAGGAATAGTTCTGGCCGGTGGCTCCGGCACCCGTTTGTACCCGATCACGAAGGGTATATCGAAGCAACTCATGCCTATCTATGATAAGCCCATGGTGTATTACCCGATTTCCGTCCTCATGCAAGCCGGTATTCGGGAGATTCTTATTATCTCCACCCCCTACGATCTGCCGGGATTCAAGCGACTTCTGGGCGACGGATCGGACTACGGAGTAAGTTTCACCTACGCCGAGCAACCCAGTCCTGACGGACTAGCGCAGGCCTTCACGATTGGTCGTGAATTTATCGGTTCCGACTCCGCCTGCCTCGTACTGGGCGATAATATCTTCCACGGCGTGGGATTCGAGTCCCTCCTTTCCGAAGCCGTTCGCACGGCCGATCAGGAGAAAAAGGCTACCGTCTTCGGCTACTGGGTCAGCGACCCGGAGCGCTATGGTGTGGCGGAATTCGACCAGGCGGGGAACTGCCTGTCGATTGAGGAAAAGCCTGCTCAGCCCAAGTCCAACTATGCGGTGGTGGGTCTGTACTTCTACCCGAATAAGGTAGTCGATGTGGCGGCACACATCAAGCCTTCCGCTCGCGGTGAGTACGAGATAACCACCGTCAACCAGGAGTTCCTCAAGGATGGTGAACTGAAGGTGGCGACCCTCGGTCGCGGATTCGCTTGGCTCGATACCGGTACCCACGACTCGCTGGCGGAAGCGTCCACATACATCGAGGTGCTCGAGAAGCGTACGGGCCAGAAGATTGCCTGCCTGGAGGAGATCGCTTTCCGCCACGGCTGGATTAGTGCTGAGCGTCTGCGTGAACTCGCCAAGCCCATGCTCAAGAACCAGTACGGCCAGTATCTGATGCGCCTCGCTGACGAAAAGCAATAATTTTTCATTTATCATTTCACATTTTTCATTTCCAATATGACTATTCTAATAACGGGCGGAGCCGGATTTATTGGCAGCCATGTCGTACGACTGTTTGTCACGAAGTACCCTAACTACCGCATCATTAACCTCGATAAACTCACCTATGCCGGCAACCTGGCGAACCTCAAGGATATCGAAAATAAACCGAACTACCGTTTCGTGAAGATGGATATCTGTGACTTCGAAGGCGTGCTTGCGCTCCTGAAAGAGGAGCATGTGGATGGTATCATCCACCTCGCTGCCGAGAGTCACGTGGACCGCTCCATCAAGGATCCCTTCACCTTTGCCCAAACGAACGTCATGGGCACGCTCTCGATGCTACAGGCTGCAAAACACTATTGGGAGAGCCTGCCGGAGAAGTACGAAGGCAAGCGTTTCTACCACATCTCGACCGATGAGGTGTATGGTGCGCTGCAGATGACCCATCCCGAAGGAATCGAGCCGCCGTTTACGACCAAGGCCTCTTCCGCCGAACACCACCTCGCTTATGGCGAGAAGTTCTTCACGGAGGACCTGAAGTACATGCCCCACAGTCCCTATTCGGCTTCGAAGGCCAGCTCCGACCACTTCGTTCGCGCTTTCCACGACACCTACGGCATGCCGACTATCGTGACCAACTGCTCGAATAACTACGGCCCGTATCAGTTCCCCGAGAAGCTTATTCCGCTCTTTATCAATAACATCCGCAACCGTCGTCCCCTGCCCGTTTACGGCAAGGGCGAGAACGTTCGCGACTGGCTATATGTAGAGGATCACGCGCGTGCGATAGACCTGATTTTCCACCGTGGGACCATTGCTGATACGTATAACATCGGCGGTTTCAATGAGTGGAAGAACATCGATATCATCCGTTGTGTGATTAAGACAGTCGATCGCTTGCTCGGCCGACCGGAAGGAGCAGACCTCGACCTCATTACTTTCGTTACCGACCGCGCCGGACACGATTTGCGGTACGCGATTGATTCCACCAAACTCCAGCGGGAACTGGGCTGGGAGCCCTCGCTCCAGTTCGAGGAAGGTATTGAGAAGACGGTTCGCTGGTACCTCGATAACGAGGAGTGGATGCGTAACATCACCTCCGGCGACTACGAGCGCTACTACGAACAGATGTATTCGAATCGTTAAACTACCTGTAGGGGACTGTCCCCCAGAAAGGGTAGATTTACCTACCCGTAGGGACTGTCCCCGGAGGGTAGTTTAAAACTGCCGGTAATGTACCCTTTATTATTTAGCCAAAATCGCAAGACCCTCGTTTGGGGAACCGAAGACTGGATTGTCTCGGGTATCCCGGGTTCGGAGTCCGTCATTTCGCACGGACCCCACACGGGTATGCTCCTTACCGACTATATTGCCGGTAATCCGGCTGCGATTCTGGGACACCGAATCTCTGCGCAGTTTGGCGGCAAGATGCCGCTGCTCGTGAAGATTATCGATGCGCGTCAAGACCTGTCTATCCAGGTGCACCCGGACGACGAAATGGCTCGACGCGTGCACGGAAAGATGGGCAAATCGGAGATGTGGTATATTCTCTCTGCCGAACCGGGTGCGTTCCTCTACGCGGGGTTCTCCAAGCAGATTACCCCCGACGAGTACCGCGCTCGGGTGGCGGATATTACAATCACCGAAGTGCTGGCTCGCCACGAGGTGCATCCCGGCGATGTGTTCTATCTGCCTGCCGGACGGGTTCACGCCATTGGTGGAGGTATTCGCCTGGCGGAGGTCCAGCAGTCCTCCGACATCACCTACCGCATCTACGACTATGGTCGTCCCGGACTGGATGGCAAGCCCCGCGAACTGCATACGGAGCTGGCGGCGCAGGCTATCGATTACAGCGTGCTCCCGTCCTACCGAACGGATTATGAACTGCGGCGCAATCATGCCGAGACGATTCTCGACACCTCGTTCTTCTCCGTCACGACTTCGTCCCTTACGGGACCTATCCACCGGCGCCTCTTGCGACACGACAGTTTCGTAATCTGCGTCGCGCTCCGCGGCAATGTCCGTATCAAACTCCGCAATGCCCCGACCGACCTGAACGAAGCTGTACTGCGCGAAGGACAGGCTTGCTTCATCCCTGCCGCAGTGGCGGATTACGACCTCGAACCGATGATCCTACCGCCGGATTTGACCCTCACTTCTCCAACCATTATGGAGGCGTATATTTAGTTAATACCTATCGAAATGAAAAGAAATATTGCTGTGGCCGGAACCGGCTATGTGGGACTGAGTATCGCGACGCTGCTCGCGCAACACAACCACGTCACCGCCGTCGATGTTATCCCCGAGAAGGTGGATCTCATTAACCACCATCGCTCGCCTATTCAGGACGAGTATATCGAGCGTTATTTGGCCGAAAAGCCGCTCGACCTTACCGCCACCCTCGATGGAGCTGCGGCTTATCGGGATGCGGAGTTTGTGGTGATTGCGGCTCCGACCAACTACGATTCCGTGAAGAACTACTTCGATACCTCCCACGTCGAGGAGGTCATCGACCTCGTGCTGCAGGTCAATCCGTCGGCCGTCATGGTCATCAAGTCCACCATTCCCGTCGGCTACTGCGAGCGGCTGTACCAGCGTTACGGAAAAGACATCAAGTTGCTGTTCTTCCCGGAGTTCCTCCGCGAATCGAAGGCGCTCTACGATAACCTCTACCCCTCGCGTATCATCGCCGGTACACCGGAGCACCTGAAGGCGGAGGCACAGGCATTTACAGACCTGCTCGTCGAAGGCGCCATTAAGGAAGACATCCCGTGTCTTACGATGGGCCTTACCGAAGCGGAGGCCGTGAAACTCTTTGCGAACACCTATCTGGCTCTCCGTGTTTCGTACTTCAACGAACTGGACACCTATGCCGAGGTCAAGGGACTTGACTCCGCCGCTATCATTCGCGGAATTGGTCTCGATCCCCGAATCGGCACCCACTATAACAACCCCTCGTTCGGGTATGGAGGCTATTGTCTGCCGAAGGACACCAAGCAGCTGCTGGCGAATTACCAGGATGTGCCGCAGAATATGATGACCGCTATCGTCGAGTCCAACCGCACCCGCAAGGACTACACCGCCGATGCCGTCCTCCGCAAGGCCGGTTGGTATGGTTATAGCGAAAATAACACCTGGACCCCTGGAACTTCTCAAACCACTCAAACTTCTGAACCTCCTACCATCGGCGTTTATCGCCTGACAATGAAGTCGAACAGTGATAACTTCCGCCAGTCGGCTATCCAGGGCATCATGAAGCGTATCAAGGCCAAGGGAGCCACGGTTATCATCTACGAACCCACGCTCGAGGACGGCTCGCTCTTCTTCGGCTCTCGGGTCGTGAACGACCTTGCGTCCTTTAAGCACCAATCCGCCTGCATCATTGCCAACCGCTTTGATGACTGTCTGAGTGATGTCGAAGCGAAGGTCTACACAAGAGACATATTCAGAAGGGATTAAAAAAGAGCGAGGGAGTGCTACCTGTAGGGGACAGTCCCCCAGAAAGGGTAGATTTACCTACCCGTAGGGACTGTCCCCGGAGGGTAGCAAAAAAGGGAAGCGAAAAAAAATATAATAATTATGGAAATTATCAATACCCCCATTGACGGCTTGCAAGTCATTGCCCCCGCTGTCTTCCGCGACGCCCGCGGCTACTTCTGCGAAACCTTCCGCGAGTCCTGGCTCCCGGAGACCCATTTCGTCCAGGATAACGAGTCCTGTTCCTCCTACGGTGTGATGCGCGGACTGCATTTCCAGCGCCCGCCGTTTACTCAGGCCAAACTCGTTCGTTGCATGCAGGGCGCAGTGCTCGATGTGGCGGTGGATATCCGTGTCGGTAGCCCGACTTTTGGCAAGCACCATTCGGTGCTGCTCTGCGGACCGGATATGCTCTCCGACGATGCTCCCGCTGTTGTGGGATTTACCCGTGAAGAAGTGCAGGCTGCGGCGCATCGGCAGTTCTTCATCGGTCACGGATTTGCCCACGGCTTCTCCGTACTCTCGCCCCGGGCCATCTTCTGCTACAAGTGTGATAACACCTACCACCCCGAGGCAGACGGCGGCATCTGTATCACCGACCCGTCGCTGGGTATCGATTGGCATCTGGATCCGTCGACGGCGCTGCTGTCCGAGAAGGACACCAAGCACGCCTGCTTAGCGGATTTCGATTCCCCATTTCGCTACTAACTCCTCCATGCCTGCCGTCGCGCCTTTCTTGATATGCGTGACTGCAATGCCTCCGGGCACCTCCACTTCGGCCGGGTCGACCAGGTAGATGGGGGTGCCTGCTTTCGCAAAGTGCACCAGTCCTGCTGCCGGGTAGACCACCAGACTGCTCCCGACTATCAGTAGCATATCCGCCGTCTCGCACAACCGTGCAGCCGGTTCGATATTCGGCACCGCTTCCCCGAACCAGACGATATACGGTCTCAGTTGACTGCCGTCCTCGGCCTTATCGCCCATCTTCACTTCCCACTCTTCCGGCTTCAGCACCCGCACCTGTGTCGGGTCGTTGGGCTGCCGGCAACTGGTGACTTTCATCAGCTCACCGTGTAGGTGCAGCACTTTGGTGCTTCCCGCCCGCTCGTGTAGGTTATCCACGTTCTGCGTGATGATATCCACGTTGTACTCCTTCTCCAGCGCCGCCAATATCCGGTGCGCACCGCAGGGCTGCACGTCCTGCAGTTTGCGACGCATGTTGTTGTAGAACGTCGTGACCATTTGCGGATCGCGCTCCCATCCTTCGGGTGTCGCTACGTCCTCGACGCGGTATTGATCCCATAGTCCGTTGTTGTCGCGGAAGGTGCTAATACCGCTCTCCGCACTAATTCCTGCACCGGTTAGTACCACCAGGTGCTTACGATGATTCATGCATCCCTCCATAGTAGAATCGATATTTTGTTTCCGACTGCAAAGATAGTAAAAAAAATCGACATTTGCAAATAAATGGATGCAAAAATGGAATTTTATTGCGTAAGCGAGATTTGTGTTTCGTTTTCGTGCCAGATGCCATCCGACGTAATGGTTAATTTGCGAAATTCGCCTCCAAACCACCCCTTCTTCAGAACGAACATTCTTAGAACCTTCTTAGAGCTC
>X369_Koala__coassemble_51_pt1 | contig 29288 bp, 26 predicted proteins | sample X369_Koala__metabat2_high_PE_004 | metagenome-assembled genome bin X369_Koala | reverse complement strand
GCACCGACCTCGCTTCGCTCGCCCACCTCGAAGTAACAGTGGCACGCAGGCATTTAAAAGTTTTTATGATTTTTCTTCCAAAAGGACTCTGTCCTAAATAGAATGTCGGGAGACCATCCATGTGAGCGAGCTCCCTGCTGGTTCCCCAACACTCTATTTAAGTATAAAAATACTTTTTTTGAAAGAAAAATCAAAAAAAATTTGCAAATGTCATTTATTTTTCGTAACTTTGCATGCTTTTTCGTGTAAAAGGCATAACGAAATTATTAACTCTTAAACGCATTTGTACAATGTCAACTAAGATTCGTTTGGCCCGTCATGGCCACAAGGACTATGCGTACTACCACATTGTAGTAGCAGACAGTCGTTCGCCGCGTAACGGCAAAATCATCGAGCGTATCGGCTCGTTCAACCCCAACACCAACCCCGCTACGGTAGACCTGAAGTTCGACCGTGCGCTGTACTGGGTGAACTGCGGAGCACAACCCACCGACACCGTGAAGGACATCCTGAGCGGCGAGGGCGTACTGCTCATGAAGCACCTGATGGGTGGCGTGAAGAAGGGCGCATTTGACGAGGCTGCTGCGAAGGCTAAGTTCGATGCCTGGAAGGCAGAGAAGGATGCCAAGAACGGCAAGATCAGTCAGGCCGAGGCCGAGAAGAAAGCTGCTGCCGCCAAGGCAGAGCTGGCTCAGGAAGAAGAGGCCAACAAGGCCAAGGCAAAAGCTGTAGCCGAGAAGAAGGCTGCTGCTGCAGAGGCGCTTGCCGCTGCTGCCGTTGAGGCCGCCAAGGAGGCTGCTGCCGCTGAGGCTCCCCAAGAGGAAGAGGCTAAGGAGGAAGCACCCGCTGAGGCCGAGGCCCCTGCCGCAGAGTAATTTGCGGATTGGTCTAAGCAAAAGAGTCCAAGACGCAAGTTTTGGGCTCTTTTTTTATTGAGACAAAAAATGCTAAGCATCTCCATCGTACTCTATCATCCCGACTGGGAAGGCGAAGTCAAGCCGCTGGTGAACACCCTGCTGCAAGCGAGGCGGGTAGAGAAGGTGTACCTGATTGATAATAGCCAATCTGCGAATCTGCGGATTTGTGAATTTGCCAAACTGCAAAATGGCGAGAAGATAGTCTACCGGAAGATGGAGAAGAACGTAGGCTACGGAGCGGGGCACAACGTAGCCCTACGAGAGACGACAGAACCGCTACACCTGGTGATGAACAGTGATATATTGCTGAAAGCCGAAGATATCGAGAAGATGGTGGACTATATGGAAAGTCATCCGGAGGTAATGGCGATGATGCCACACGTGGTTGGGCCGGACGGGAAGTATCAAGGGTTATGCCGCACACTACCCAGTCCGTGGGATCTAATCAAACGAAGGTTCCTGCATCAGAAGTCGAGCAATGTGATAGCAGAGAACGATATCCCCAAAGAAGGACTGGACATACCGTATCTGAGCGGATGCTGCATGCTGCTACGCACAGAAGCAGTGCGACGGGTAGGATACTTCGACGAGCGATTCTTCCTCTATCCGGAAGATGTCGACCTAAGCCGACGGCTGCATGAGTTAGGAAAGACACTCTATTGGCCGGGCGTTAGCATCGTTCACAACCACCGTCAGGCCAGTTACCACAGCACGAAGATGCTGTGGATACATGTCTACAACATGATTAAGTATTACAATAAGTGGGGGTGGTTCTATAAAGCCCAAAGGCGGTAGGTGAGATAAGCCGCGTAGACTAAAAGCAAGAGTGCACCGGCAGGACGGGAGAGTTCGCGACGGGGAGAGAGCATCACACAGCCCCAGACGAGTGCCGGTCCGAGCAAGGCCATTGCGGCATCCAGGGTCAATCCGGGGTAGCCATCAAGCGGATGGATAATACCGCTGAAGGCCAGGACGAAGAAGATATTGAAGGTGCAGCTACCGATACAGTTTCCCATAGCCAGGTCGCTATGGTGCCGCATGGCAGCGATGACGCTGGTTGCCAATTCCGGAAGGGATGTACCAAGGGCCACGATGGTGAGGCCGATGATCGCGTCGCTGACGCCCATCGCCTGAGCAATAGCCGTAGCTCCATCGACACAGAGTTCGCCGCCGGCCGAGAGGCCGATGAGGCCCATCACCACCAACAGAATCGCCCGACTGACACCAATAGAACCATCGGTGGACGACTCCGAAGGAACAGGATGGCGCTTGGTCTGATAAGTAAGGTACGCCATATAGGCGCAAAAGAGCGCCAGCAGAGCCATTCCATCCGATCGACCGATATTTCCATCCAACGCAAAAAGAAGTACCAGCAGCGAACCCACTCCCGCTGCAGGAATATCGACCATACGGCTTTGTCGTTGTGAGGAGACAGGCCAAAGAAGTGCCGTAAGACCCAATATCACTAAGATATTGATACTATTGCTACCCAGCACGTTGGTAATAGCCAGCGCGCAATTACCCTGTCCGGCCGAAATCATATTGACCACAAATTCCGGCATCGAAGTACCGAAGGCCACAACGGTCAGTCCGACCACCAGGTCGCTAACACCAATACGGCGAGCCAGAGAACTAGCCCCATCAATCAGGCCGTCGGCGCCCTTGACCAGCAGGACAAAGCCGATCAGCATCAGCACGGTCGCCAGCCAAGGGGAAGCGAAACACGCGTGGTAATAGTTCAAAAAATCGTTATACATTATACATTAAAGAGGAAATGGACGATATCTCCGTCCTGCATCTCGTAATCCTTACCCTGCACAGCAATCTTTCCAGCCGCACGACAGGCGGCCTCGCCGCCGAGGGCGATATAGTCCTCGTAACGGATCACCTCAGCGCGGATGAAACCGCGCTCGAAATCGGTATGGATGATACCGGCGCACTGGGGCGCCTTCATGCCCGCACGGAACGTCCATGCGCGAACCTCGTCCGGTCCGGCGGTAAGGAACGTGCGCAGATTAAGCAACGAGTATGCCGAATGGATAAGGCGGTTGACACCACTCTCGGCAAGTCCCAGTTCATCGAGGAACATCTTTCGCTCATCATAGGTCTCGAGTTCGGCAATCTCACTCTCGGTCTGAGCGGCGAGGACGAGCACTTCGGCCTGCTCACCCGCGACAGCCGCGCGCACGGCATCGACATAGGCGTTACCGCTGACAGCGCTGGATTCGTCGACATTGCAGACATACATGACGGGCTTATTGGTCAACAGGAAGAGGTCGTGAGCAGCGAGTTCCTCATCCTTATTCTCCGGCGTGACGGTGCGGGCGTTGAGCCCTTTGCTCAGTGCATCGCGGTAGCGGATATAGAGGTCGAGGGCCGCCTTGAGCTGCTTATCGCCGCCGATGCGGACTTGTTTTTCAATCTTCTGGATACGGCTCTCGATGGTCTCCAGGTCTTTGAGCTGGAGCTCGGTGTCGATGACCTCCTTATCGCGGACGGGATCGACCGAACCGGAAACATGGACGATATTATCATCGTCGAAGCAGCGGAGAACATGGATGATAGCATCCGTCTCGCGGATATTGGCCAAGAACTTGTTTCCCAGGCCTTCGCCCCGGCTGGCCCCCTGAGCAAGACCGGCGATGTCGACAATCTCGACGGTCGTAGGAATGACGCCCCGCACGGGGTGGCATAGTTCCCCGAGACGATTGAGTCGCTCATCGGGGACGGTAATCATACCCACATTGGGTTCGATGGTGCAGAAGGGGAAGTTGGCACTCTGCGCCTTGGCATTACTTAGACAATTAAAAAGAGTGGATTTGCCGACATTGGGCAATCCGACTATTCCGCATTGCAGGGACATAAAGGTTAACGGTTATGGGTTAACGGTTAAGGGTTAAGGGTTAAGGGTTAACGGTTAACAGTTAAAGGGTTAGTTAAAAAGTGGGTACAAAGATACGAATTTTTTTTTAAAAAAGCAAGAAAAAGCATGAAAAATGATGTTTTTTTATCATTTTATTTGGATTTTTCAAAAAAAATGTGTATATTTGCACCCGCATTTATTATGAAACAAGCATTGAGACATATCACCCTATCCCTAATGGTGGCGGTAGGGGTCCTATATCCGGCCGCAACAAGCGCTCAAGAAGAAGCGAAACCGGCCGGAGCAAGCGGTGTCGTCATTGACTCCGAAACCGGTGAGACTCTACCCTTCGCGCAAATATACTTCGTAGACGGAGCAGGCAAGACCACGAATATAGGTACGACGACGGACATGGATGGTCAGTTCAGCCTGACGAGCACCAAGGGGTACACGACGATGAACATCCAGATGGTGGGTTACAAGACGGAGATGCTGACCGTAAGGAAGGGGCAGATACGCACCGGTCTGAAGGTCAAGATGAAACCCGATGTATATGGTCTGCAAGACATCGTGGTAACGCCCAAGCACCGGAAGCGTGAATATCGGCGCAAGAACAATCCTGCGGTAGAACTGATTAAGAAGGTGATTGAGAACAAAGAGAAGTACACCGTCAAGACAGAGGACCACTATATAGCAGACAGCTATGCAAGAATGAGTTTCGCCATGGACAACTTCCATCCGAACTTCAAGAAAGGGTTCTGGAAGACGTTCAACTTCATCGAGAAATACATCGATACGACGGGGGTATACCCCAGCCTGACAGTCAGCATACGCGAGCACCTGAACAAGGAGTTCTACCAGCGCAAGCCGCACCGTGAGAAAAAGATTGTGCAGAAGAAGCGTATCTTCGGTATCGAGGACGTGATCAACAGTTCCACATTCCAGGAGAACGTGAATGCGATATTCAAGGACGTGGACCTGAACACCGACAACCTGAACCTGCTATTCACGCGATTCGTCAGTCCGCTGAACACAAGTCTGGCCGTAAATTACTACCAATACTACATCATGGACACCATCCTGGTGGACGGATATCCGTGTATCGACTTGGCCTTTGTGCCGGTCAATAGTCAGAGCAACGGATTCACGGGGCACCTATACATCGTGAACGACTCGACGTATAAGATCAAGCGGTACGCGATCAATATTCCGCCGGAGATCAACCTGAACTTCGTGAGTGACTTCTCGATTGAGCACAGTTATAAGCAGCTGGATAACGGTCTATGGGCGCCAGACCGAACGACGACCTATGCCAAATTCTACATCTTCACCAGAAAGCATGGCCTGCTAGCACGACAGACGAAGATATACACCGGTTGGGACTTCGAGAGTCAGATGCCTCCACGAGTATTCAGCAGCCTGACGGGCAACCAAGCGATGGGAGACACCGCCACAGTGCGTATCCCCTCCAAATACTGGGTCAACCTGCGACCAGAGCCGCTGACCAAATACGAGACAGCGGTGAGCGACCTGGTGGAAGAATTTGAACGGAACCCGACCTTCAACCGACTGGCGCAGATGGTGAATGCGCTATCCACTCAATTCATCAACACCTCGCCCATCGAGAAGATGGACAGCAGCAAGTGGGACTTTGGACCGATATTCTCGTTCTTCAGCTGGAACAGTCTGGAGGGTTGTCGATTCCGGGTAGGTGGCCAAACAACGGCAAACGTCAATCCGCACTGGTTCATCTACAGCTATGCAGCCTTTGGTGCCGGAGATTTGCGGCCAAAGGGGAACTTCACGGTGTTCTACTGCTTCGGTCCCCGTAAATATCACCCCTACGATAGTTATGTCAATCACCTGAGGATAAGCGGAAGTTACGACGTAGAGACGCCGGGGCAGTCGATAGACGAACTACCGCGAGACAACATATTCCAGTCCATCCCGTTCAGCAAGCCGACCCTGACCGACAACCTATATGTAGCGAAGGCGGATATCCAGTACCATCGGGAATGGAAGAACAACATCACGCTGAAGGTGGGATTTGACTACAGCTACAACGAAGCTGCGGGAGCACTAACGTTAGACCGAGTGATGGGTCACACCATCTCCGGATACGTAGCCACGACACAGCGGTTCTACCACTTCCACAAATACGATAGCTACATGGAATTTCTCTATAGCCCGGGCATGCGCGTGCAATACGACCGCATGGGTCAAGAGAGTAACTGGGTAGCCGAGAAGGACGCCCCCATATTCCGGGTAAAGCACTACTTCGGATACCTGGACGACCGAGATGAGGGCGGAAAGGGATTCATCTACAACCGCACAGAACTACAGATGGACAAGCGATTCTGGTTCTCGGCATTTGGAGCGATGGATCTGCAGATCAAAACCGGTATGGTATGGCAGCAGGTGCCGTACACGCAACTTATTACGCCGAGTACAAACACGAGTATCTTCTTCTCGCCCAAGGGATTCAACCTAATGCAGCCTATGGAATTCCTGCTAGACGAATACGTAAGTGCGAGCATCAACTACGACTTCATGGGCTGGATACTGAATCGCATTCCGGGCATCAACCGGCTAAAACTGCGTGGCGTAGTCGGGTTCAACATCATATACGGCGGACTAACGAACAAGAACAATCCCTACAAAACGCAGGGAGATGGGCTGTACCTATTCCCAAACGATGCCAAGTATAATAATGACTACATGTATGTCTCGGGCTCCACATCGACGCCGATTGGAAAACTGCCCTACATGGAGGTGACGGCCGGTATCGCGAATATATTCAAGTTCCTGCGGGTAGACTATGTACGTCGACTGACCTACAACGAATACCTCCTACCGGACGGCATCCACACCCGTAAGATAGGTGCGTGGGGACGAAATGGTATCAAAATATCCTTATGTCTATCGCTATGATGACCAGACGCATAATACTACTATTGCTCGTGGTCCTGGCCACGAACATCCGGGCACAAGTGCCGGAGAAAGAACAAATAACCGCGCCCAGTACAGCGGTGAGTGGCAACGACTTTGACATCGAGCGGCAACTGGACTCGTTAGACCAAGAGCTGCTACCCAAGAAAGTGACGGGAGGTGTGATCGTAGGCGGAAACTTCTCGGACTTCATCATCAAACAATATGGCGGACACTCGATTAACTCGTATCTGCGAGCCGGACTGGAATTCGGCGGATTCCTAGACTTCACCGTCACAAAGCACTTCAGCATACAAGGGCAGGTTCTGATTACAGTGGAGCAGAATCGATTTCAAGCCGATACGATATTCAACGACCACATGTGGAACTTCGGCGTTGAAGTGCCGGTCTACTTCATGGGGCGATTCGGCAACACGACTCACGGTTGGGTACAATTCGGAGCCGGTCCGTACACCCACTTCACGATTGCGAGCAACATAGGTGAGAAGTGGGAGAACAGCAGTCCGGGTAAGAGTCCGGAATCCCAGGAGCGGCAAGAGATAGAAAACAAATACATCGACCTATACAAACTACACGGCAACCACTTCGGCGTCGCAGTCATGGTGGGATATGAGTTCCCGTTCGGGCTACAGTTATCCGCAAGTTACAAGATTTCGCTGAGCGACATTGCCACCTTCTACAGCAACAACAAAGGCAAGATAACGGAAGGAGGCGAAAAACTGGTCGATGCATCGCTCTATCCGCAGCGACTATCGGTGAACGTAGGTTACCGCATCCAACGGATGGCATACTACAAAGCGTTACGCCAGCAGCGGAAAGTGCAACAACTAAAAAAGCAGGTGCTATGATAGACAACAGCGAAGAGATGCAGGAGAACATCCCCCTGCTGGACTGTCCGGTGGACTACCTGATAGGAGATGCCAGCGGAAAGATCATGAACGAATATGGGCGGTTTCCGTGCAAAATCAAGTGCGGTGTATACGCCCTGATTGTACGCGGAACGGCAAGTGCGACAATCAATATCAATCGCATGGATTTTGCGACCAACGATGTGCTGCTGATTGAGCCGGGGACATTTCTACTGATACACGAATTCTCGGAAGATGCGTTGGTATACTATATCCTGTTCTCGTCCGCATTTCTGGAAAAAAACGCCACCAATACGCAGGTTTCTCCGAACAGTCTGCGACTATCGTCGCCGATTATCCACCTAAGCGAAGAACAGGCCGGTGTGCTGATAGACATGGCGGCTGTACTGAATAAGGCCAGTAACTGCACGCCATCGATGCTAAACGCAGAGCGGATGATTCACGTATATCACCTGCTGAACACGAGTTACCTACAGCACGTAAAGAACTGCGAAGAGCAGATGATGCTTCGTCCACAGGACCGCAAAAGCGAGATATACCAAGACTTCTGCAACCTAGTGATGAAGAACTACGCCAAGTGGCACCACGTAAACCAGTACGCGGAGGCGATGCGCATCACTGTACCCCACCTGTGCTCCACCATCAAGCAAGTGAGCGACCGTACGGCGGGGGACATCATCATCGAAGCGACTCTAACCGATGCCAAGGCGCAACTGAAGATATCCAATGTACAGATAAAGGAAATTGCGCTATCGCTGGGATTTGAGAACGTAGCGTTCTTCAACCGGTTCTTCAAGACCAACGTAGGCGTTACCCCCAAGATATACCGAATGGGTTAGTGGGTTCGATAGAGGTCCAGGAGATAATTCTGGATGACTGCCTGGATTTGCTTGCAGCGGCACGCTGCGCTATTTACCATCACACAAAAGACCAGCATTCGACCGGACGCAGCACGCATGTATCCGGCATAGTTCTTGGTGCCACTGATAGTACCGGACTTCGCCCACACACGTCCCTGTAACGCCGTCCCGGCGCCGAGGCTACGCAATGTTCCGGACTGCCCGGAGACAGGAAGACTGGCCCACCACGCGTCGTGATGAATACTGCTGTCCATATATCGAAGCAAGGTCACGAATTGAGAGGGACTGACGGCATCCTGCGGAGCCAGACCGCATCCGTCCAAGATACGAGCACCACGGAGGGAGGGGATCCGCATCTGCCAGAAATCGCGAATAAAGTCCTGGCTATGGGCGATGGTACCGGGAGTGCTATAGCGCGTGGCAAGATAACGGAAGATGGACTCGGCATAGAGGTTATTGCTATTGACATTGGTCTCGCGAACGAGGGCGGCCAGTGTATCGCTGCGGTGAGTATGGATAGTCTGAGAAGGATTAGACCGCCGAGAGAGAGTATAGTCAGCATCTTTCTCCACCGAAATACCGGCATTACGGAGCGCACGCGTCAGTCGCTGGGCGAGCAAGAGTCCGGGGTTTGGGATATCACCGCGAATACAAAACGCGCCCTGCTTACTAGGAATAGCACCGGTAAGAAACCGCTCGGAGGAGAAGGGCAGGCCATGAACCGCCGCCCCATCCATCGTAATCTGGGTGCAACGGATATGATTGCTGAATTGCAAACCGGGGATGCTCGGTTCCGTCCGTAGCACCTCGGCCACCCCTCCAAGTTCACCACTACGGAGGACGATATTCATAGTGTTACTTAGGTAATTGATGCCAAATATGCCCGGGGCATAGTAGTTCGAGACATCTTCGTAAAGCCAAGCGGGATTCGTAGCATCCGCGCTAAGGCAGGACATATCCGCCACCACCCGACCGGGGATGCGCTGGATACCCGCCTCACGAACGGCGCGAACGAACTCCGACTCGACCGAAGCCGAGAGACTGGGATCGGCCGAACCTACGATATAAAGGTTCGTATCGTCCCACTGGAGCGCCGTCTCGAAACGGAATCCCTCACCCAGCACCTCCAATGCGCAACTGGTAGTCAGGAGCTTCATGACGCTGGCAGGCGGGATGACATTATCCGACCGGTATTGCTCGACCACTTCGCCAGTCTTGAGATCACGGACATCCACCCCGATATTGGCCTCGCTGAGCAGAGGATGGGTGGTCAGGATAGATACCGAGAGCAATATAGACAGGAGAATCATCATTGCCTATAAATGTTCGATGGTGTCACAAACCCACCGCCACGTCTTAGCGGTAGACGAAATCGACAGCCGCTCCTGGGGCGAATGGACGCCATACATCTGGGGACCGACCGACACCATATCCAGGTCCGGGTACTTGATTAGGAACAAACCGCATTCGAGTCCGGCATGGATAGCCATCACTTGCGGTTTGGAGGTAAAGAGACGCTCATGACTGGCCACAATTGCGTCCAACACATCAGACTTCACGTTCGGAGCCCATCCGGGGTAGCCCTCACCGGCCGAGACCTCGTCGCAAGCAAGCGAAAGAGCGGCTGCCACACGATGCTGGATATCCTCCTTACGGGACTCGACCGAACTGCGCTGACTGGTGCATATCTCGACGAATCCCTCCTTCATGCGGATGGATGCCAGGTTGGTCGATGTCTCGACGAGCCCCTCGATATCGCGACACATGCTGTCCACACCATGGGGGCAAGCATAGAGTGCGCGAATCAGTCGGGAAGCCTGTTCGGCAGGAATGAGTGCATGGGGAAGGTCGCAAGACTCGAGTTCGAAGTGCATCTCGTTTTCCACTCCTTCATATTCGGCCTCAATGGCCGCAGCGAAGACATTCCAATCCACGCGGAGTTGCTCCTTATATTCGAAGGGGACAAGAATTACTGCCTCGCACTCGCGAGCGATGGCGTTACGTAGGTTTCCACCGTGGATGGAAGCGAGGCGCAGGCCCTTCTCCAGCAGGGGATAGAGGAAACGAACGATGATTTTGTTGGCATTGGCGCGCCCCTTGTTGATATCGTCGCCACTATGTCCGCCCACGAGTCCGGACACGCGGATATGCGCCGCAAAGAGCGAAGTCATCGCATCCGGAGTCTGAGGCGTATAATGCATCTTCCCCACCGTATCGATTCCGCCCGCACAACCGATGCAGACGCAGCCGTCGTCCTCGTTATCGAGGTTAATGAGACGATGGCCGTGCAACATACCGTCCTCCAGCCGGTCGGCTCCCGTCAGACCCGTCTCTTCATCTACCGTAAAGAGAGCCTCCAGCGCAGGGTGCTTGAGCGTCTTCGAGGTCAGTGCTGCCAACGCCATCGACATTCCGATTCCGTCATCTGCTCCGAGGGTTGTTCCTTCGGCTTTCAGCCAATCACCGTCTACGAGCGTGCGAATAGGATCGTGCATGAAATCGTGTGCACAATCAGCGTTCTTCTCACACACCATATCCATGTGGGCCTGGAGTATCAGCCCCGGATGATTCTCGTATCCCGGTGTGGCGGGCACACGCATGATGACATTCATTGCTGCATCGCGCTGACACTCGATAGAATGCTCGGCTGCAAAATCCACGAGCCACTGACTAATCCGCTCCTCGTGCTTGCTGGGGCGGGGAACGAGACATATCTGACTGAAGATATCAAAAACTTCTTTCGGTTCCATAATTGATAGGGTTAACGTTTAACGGTTAGAGGTTAGGGGTTAGGGTTATTCGTGTTCGGTCTCGGGGGCGATTACGCGCAAATACATCTCTGGATACGAGGGTCGGTTAGGACCGACAGGCTCGCCATAGGCATTGCGCAGGAATCGGCCATCCTTCTCCTTGCGAATCTGGCCATCGATATACTTGACGCGCAAGTAAGTATAGAGGTCTGACCATGCGTTCATCACCTGACGAGAAGCGTCCAGCACATAGCGGTTGAGCACCACCGACTGGACCGAGTCCGGCACATCGGTCAGGGTCATGTCGATGGAAGGCACCTGCGACTCGAACTCGTCATCAAAAGCAGTCTGGAGACGGCGAATCTCAGGCTTCATATCATCGTAACGAGTGTAGGCCCAGTTGGCAACCAAGTTAAACTGCCACCAAGCGCTGGTAGGACTATAGGTGTATAAGTCGCCGTTCCCCTCGCGGAAGCACTCCGGAACCTCCGTGATACGGTTGTAAACCGGCACATAGCAGGAGCACGCGGCATCATCCACGCCAAACCAGAATATGCCTCCGGCGGGTTTTGCGCCACGCATCTGACTGACGAAGGTCCAACCGGTCTGTTGGGTCGCTGTCGGACGCTCATACCAGTACACCACGGAGTCCAATTGGAATGTCAGACTGCCGTAGCGCAATTTGCTGTGGAACGGACCGGCCGCCGTCTTCTCGCAGATAGCGAGGGGAGTTCCCTGATACTCATCCCGCATGGCTTCTTTCATCTCGCGCAGCGTGACCTTATGGTTCGGCTTGATAAACAACGGCATCCGCTCGCCACAGTCCTTGCCCTGCGTCTCTAGATAGGTTTTTCCTGTCGCGTAAGGGAGGTAGCGGTCGAAGTCATCCGCAAAGCGACGGAAGAACGACCACACGCGGGCCTCGCACACGTATAGACCCGAGAAGTCAAAGGGGCAGAACGCCGCCTGGTAGTTAAACTCCTCGTCTTTGCCCGAGAAATACCCCTTCTGCCGCGCAAAGCGGATGATGTCTTTGTTCCACATCTGCTCCTTATGCTTGCGGTCGCGCAGGCTCAGTTGGGTCGTACGCGCCTGATTGGCGTGCGCACAGATGCACGAGTCGGGTACGCGCGTAGCGACCCAGTTGGCTCCCTTTTCGCCCTTGCCCCTACCGATCATATCCATGATCCATATCTCGTTCGGGTCACCGATGGAGAAGGTCTCGCCCTCACTGGCATAGCCGTACTGTTCCACGAGGCTGGTCATGAGCGAGATTGCTTCGCGTGCCGTCTTGCATCGCTCCAAAGCGATGTATATAAGCGAACCATAGTCGATTCCCACCGTGTCCCACAGCTCCTGACGTCCACCCCAGGTGGTTTCGCCGATGGTTAGTTGATACTCATTGGTATTGCCAACGACGGAATAGGTGTGAGGAACCTGAGGGATGACACAAAGCGGCCGTCCCGTATCCCAATCGCGCACCTCGCGAACAGCATCCGCCGGATGGTCGGCCGCAGGAGAATAGTGGAGATAGCCATATAGGGAATAACTATCCGCCGAATAAGAGATCATAGTGCTACCATCGGCGGAGGCGTTCTTACCAACCAGGAAGTTGGTACAGAGGAGGATAGAGAGAAGAAAAGACATAACTACTTTTTCTTTTTGACATTCTTTAGAGCAATCTGATAGGCCTGCTTATAGAAGCGGAAGAACTCCGACCACTCGGCCTTACGGCTGAGTCTCCAAGCATCCTGGCGCACCTTCTCGCGCTCTGCGGCCGGCATCTGGGCATATCCGAAGACCGCCTGTGCGCACTGCTGCACCACATCCCAGTAATTGCTGTCATTGCGATCCACAACCGTCACGCCAGACTCTCCATCCGCCCAAGCTCCGAAACCGGCCAGACTAGTCGTGACTGTCGGCACATGGAAGGCAACGGACTCCAGGGGTGTATAGCCCCAAGGCTCGTAGTAGCTGGGGAAAACCGTAATATCCATTCCTACGAGCAAGTCGTAGTAAGTCATGCTGAACATCGGATCGGTGCCATTCAGGTAATAGGGAACATAAATCAACGTCACGCGGCCGAAGCGCGCCATCGGTTTATCGAGATAAGGGATCATGGCGAAGGCGATGATATCTCCGCGGAAGGGTCCCTTATCGTGGTAGAGTCGGTCTCCCAGCACCTCCATCGTATGGCGAAAGACATCGATGCCCTTATTCTTCATCTCGTACCGGCCGGCGATGCAGCAGAAGATACTATCCTCGGGTATCTTTCCGCCCATAAGGTGCTCCGCAACAGCGGTAAGTGCCTTACGCGCCTTCGCACGAGCAGTGGTCAGGGCACGTCCTTTAGGTACAAAGTCCGGTTCGAATCCATTCGGGGTAACGATATCGACAGGTTTATCCAAGAGCTGCTTACACTCGCGAGCGGTGATATCGCTCACCGTCGTAAAACAGTCCGCCCACTTGGCGGCCATCTTCTCGGCAGAGTGTTTGCTAACCATATTCAGTTCTTGGGCCATCTGGTCGCCGTTATATCCCTCAAAGTAGTCGTAGAGAGGTTTCCCATTACCGGCGATGGATCGACCGATACCCGTGGCATGGGTCGTAAAGAGGGTCGCAATCTTGGGGCAATGATCCTTGATATAGAATAGGGTGAAAGCAGTTTGCCACTCATTGACATGAACGCACACGTTGGTGGTTTTCTTACCGCTCTTACCCAAATACTTATACAAACTCTCCATCACCATTCCGGCCGCATAGCCATACATAGCGGACTCATCGTAGTCGCCATACGCGGCGTGGCTGCGAACGCCGAAGCGTTCCCAGGCCCAGCCGTAAATCTCGTCCTTCTTGAGCCAGAGGCTATCCGCCTTAAGCAGAATCGCCACAGGTTTGCCGGGCACCATCCATCGACCAACGCGAACGAGTTTAGGGCGCTTCCAATCCGGGAGGAGCGACTTATCCTCGCGGAACCGCTGGTCGGAATGTGAACCAAAATCCGGTCCGAAGAAGAAGACATGGTCCTCGCCATCATTATACATACGCATCATCGATGCGGCACGAGTCGAAAGGACGGCATAGATACCGCCTACGCGGTTGCAGACTTCCCAGGAAGTCTCAAAAATATAATCGGGTGTAATCATTGTAAACTATTGAGCAAATACGATTGGGAGCTAAGAACAATCCGCTGCACACCCCCTTGGGTGTTGATTCGCAGAAGTTTCGCCGGGTCGAAGCGGTTATTATCGCTCTCGATAAGCGGCAGGGTATAGACTCCGTCGCTCGCGGCGAAATAAAGCAACGCCCGGTTGATATCACAGGTCACGAAATAGGTCGGCTGCTGCAGAATAGTCACAGGGTTCATTCCACGCATGGAGCAAACCTTGAAGGCTGAAGAAGTGCGGTAATAGATACGGGCCTTCCGGATATAAAAGCCAAGAACCGGTTCCCCAACGATACGACTGATGGAGTCGCAAGTGTATCGATGGTCTCCCACGAAGGATGTGTCCTGTGCGGCATCGAGCATCTGCGTGACAAAAGGTTTCGTTGTCCGTCGCAACTGTTCGTAATATATCGGAGAGTTAGAGAATCGCCGCTGGAAGAAATTGCCATCCCCGAGCCGATAGAACAAAGCCTGTGCAGCGACGTCCTGCACCACAAAAGCGCGGCGGATGTGGTAGGAAGTCTTGGCATCCAGATCACAAACCACAAGGTCAAGCCTGAAACTGTCCATCGGATAGGTAATGCGACCCGAAATGTGACTATAAATCAGGCTATCGGGGTAGTATGTCTCCACCTGGCTACTATCGAGCGACCAGCGGTAACTCATCAAGTGGCTATACGGATTATAGACCGAGGCCGAAAAGCAGTAGTTTGTGAATATATCCAGCACGCCGGTTGTATCCCGCTCAGCATCCGTACAGGTAATGCAAGGTACGGTATCATACACATGAATATACTCCGTGTGTGTCCAAGCACGTCGTTTATCCACCCGGAGGGTTACCGCATAGACACCGGGGCGCCGATAGGTGTGCGTGGGATTCTTAACCGTTCCGGTTGCGTTGTCGCCGAAGGACCAAGACCATTCACTACCGCTCTCGCTGGTATTGGTAAACGTGACGGATTGCCCTGCGCGCGGTTGGGTGGGACTCCACGTGAAGCTCACATTATTGCTCGGGGTGCATGCCATCAGCATGCAACAGAGCACAAATAGTATGGATTTGTTCATTTTCATCTTCATTTGCATTAATCCAATGTATCTCAGAATTACGTCGCCACCAGGTCAATTGTCGTTTGGCATAATGCCGACTATTCTGCTTAATCAATCGAATTGCCTCCTCCCGGGACAACTTACCATCGAAGTATCGGAATAGCTCCGCATACCCCACGGTAGGTGTTGCGAGACGACCATATACACCGCGTGCTTCTGCCTCCAGTCCCTCCTCGATCATCGCATCTACACGGCGATTGATGCGGTCGTATAACTGTTCGCGTGGTCGGGTCAGTCCGACCAGCAGGTACTCGTCCGGTCGCATTCCGGCGCAAGAGCCTGTTCGGTACTCGCTAAATGGTCGTCCGGTAGCCAGGCAGACCTCCAAACAGCGCATTAGTCGCTGGGGGTTCTGCCGATCCACCTCTGCCCAGTATGCTGCATCCAGTCGTTGCACCTCCGCCTGCAGCCACTCCAGACCGCGCGATGCGTAATCCTCATTAACCTGTGCACGCACGCGCGCGTCAACTGCCGGCAATTCGTCCAAGCCGTAGAGGAGTGCATCGATGTAGAGCATTGCCCCTCCCGCTACGATAGCCACAGGATCCGATGCCGTATCGAGTGTGCTCAGAATCTGATGGGCATCCCGAACGAACCGTCCGGCATTATAGGTCTCCTCCACCCCCAGCGTACCGACCAGAAAATGTCGGACACGAGCCTGTTCCTCGGCCGTCGGCGCGGCGGTGCCGATAGGTAGTTCGCGGTAGAGTTGACGCGAATCCGCACTGATAATCGGGCAGGCAAAGCGTTCTGCCAGACGGATGGAGAGTTCGGTCTTCCCCACCCCCGTCGGTCCGACCAGTACGAGAACACGTCCCATCAGAACATCGAGCCGTCCTCGAAGGACAAGTCCTGGAATCCCTCCTCGTCAATATCGCTGGTATCGAGACGGGTATCTCCGAACGAGTCATCGTCCGCGAACAGGTCTCCCTTGCCGTCCTTACCCAAGATACCGTCCATATCCTCTGGAGCCTTGAGCTGCCTAGGCGCCTTCCCCTTACTCTCCACACACTCACAGCCATTGCCCGTACCGGGCAGAATCTGCTTGAGTGAGCCGAAGAAATAGCGCTCAAAGAGTGGGTCGAATACATAAATCAGCCGCTGTCCCTGTTCCTCCAGAAGGTCGTCCAGACGAGTGTCGTTCATCGTCATATTATCGTACTCGGGCGTACTCTCCATAGCGACAAGGGTCACCTCCTGCTCCTTCTCCCAATGGTCATTCATCATGAAGAACGAAGTCATCTGGTCGTCAGGATAACCGACGGACTTCAGAATCGCCTCATGCAGCTGAAGAAACGTTGCATCGGCCGCGCACTCGAACACACGGCTGAAGTCGTCCACTTCTTCGGAAGAAAATTTAATCTTATAAATCATATTATCTAATTTATTCTAGTTTACGCCATGCGTTAGCTTATGGTAATCATGCAAACTCAGGTTGTCAGAAACGACCTTCAGTACCTTCGTCGTCGTAAATCCGAGCGCAGCGATGGTGGCGCACTCCATATCGAAGACGCAGTCGTGGTAGTTGGAGGCCTGAACAAAGTCCGTGCTGCTATAACACGGGGCATGAAGCAAGCCCTGGGGTTCAAACATACCGAAATCGTATTCGTCGAGCGGGAGCACCGGCTCCGGATAGGTCACGCTCGGATGATTCAGTCGCGCCTCTGTCACCGAGACCAGACTGCCCACCTCGAAGTTCGCGCTGCCGCAATAGCCAATATTGATGATTTCGGTCTCTGCGCGATCGAGGTTCTGGAGGGAGCGGATGATATTAATCGTTCCAACGCCGGTCACGAAGACGGGGGCATGGAGGTCGGGCAGATAGCGGGCAATCAGGTCGCGCTCACCCTCTTCGGCTATGCAGATAATCGTATTCATTACTTAGACAGATATTCGTGCATTGCAGCCGCGGCCTTGCGTCCATCGGACATTGCGAGGATCACCGTTGCACCGCCGCGGGCTATATCGCCTCCGGCGAAGATAGTCGGAATATTGCTCTGCTGGCCCTCGTTGACGACAATCGTACCCTTAGGACTAACCTCCAGTCCAGCCACAGAAGCCGGGATGAGCGGATTGGGGCTAACGCCCACGGCCACAATCACGAGATCGACAGGAAGGGTAATCTTCTCATCGGTCGGGACAGGACTACGTCGACCGCTAGCATCGGGTTCACCGAGGGCCATCACTTGCAACACCGCCTCTGATACGCGACCATTCTCGTCAGCATGGTACTCGATGGGGTTATGAAGGGTTAGGAACTCGATGCCTTCCTCCTTCGCATGGCGAACCTCCTCCTTACGGGCCGGCATCTCGTCCTCCGAGCGACGATAGACGATGATGGCTCGTTCGGCGCCCATACGTTTAGCCGTCCGGACAGCATCCATCGCGGTGTTTCCACCGCCAATGACGGCAACGTTCTTACCATAGAGCAGCGGCGTATCCGTTGCGTTGTTGCTGGCATCCATGAGGTTGACGCGAGTGAGGTATTCGTTGCTGGAAAGCACGCCGTTGAGGTTTTCACCAGGGATACCCATGAAGCGAGGAAGTCCTGCTCCCGTCGCCACAAATATACCCGCGTACTCATGCTGGAGCTGCTCGACGCTGATAGTCTTACCAATCACACAGTCTGGTACGAACTCCACACCGAGGGCGCGTAGTCCGGATATCTCCGTATCGACCACACGGTTCGGCAGACGATATTCGGGAATACCATACTTGAGCACACCGCCAATCTCGTGCAACGCCTCGAACACCGTGACGCGGTAGCCAAGTTTCGCCATATCTCCGGCGAAGGTCAGTCCCGCAGGACCCGATCCTACCACCGCAATCTTCTTCGCTTTCGAATCGGATGTTTGGGTTGCAGTTTTTTCGGTCCAGGGCGTTCCCTGGTTTGCGTAATCGGCCACGAATCGCTCGAGGTATCCGATAGCAACGGGTTCATGCTTCATCTTGAGGTGAATACACTGTGCTTCGCACTGCTTCTCCTGCGGGCAAACACGTCCGCAGACGGCAGGCAGCGAACTGGACTGCTTAATCGTTGCTGCTGCGCCAAGGATATCACCGGCTTCCAGCTGATGGATGAAAGTCGGAATCTGAATGTTCACGGGGCAGCCCCGAACGCAACCGGGGTTCTTACAATTCAGGCATCGCTTGGCCTCACCCATCGCCTGTTGCAACGTCAGTCCCTGGTTCACCTCGTCATGCAAACTATGCACACGGACAGAAGGAGCGAGTTCGTTCATGTGAACACGCGGGAGTGCTGCCCTATCCTTGGGGGTCAGGGGTTTGAGGGATTCCTGGTAAGCGGCATAGGCCGCAGCCTCTTCGGGCTTATAACTGCGCAGACGGGAGAGCATCTCGTCGAAGTCCACCTGATGCGCATCGAACTCCGGTCCGTCGACGCAGACGAACTTCGTTTTTCCTCCCACGCTCACGCGGCACGCGCCGCACATGCCCGTTCCATCGACCATAATCGTATTCAGACTGGCCTCGGTGGGAATATTGTATTTCTTGGTGGTCAGCGCTACGAACTTCATCATAATCGCCGGTCCGATGGTAATCACCTTATCCACATGTTCACGGGCCACGACATCTTCGATGCCCACGGTCACCACGCCCTGCTTGCCCATCGAGCCGTCATCGGTCATGACGATGACCTCATCGCTGGCAGCCTCGAGTTCATCCTTTAGAATAATCAGGTCCTTATTGCGGGCGGCCAGGATGGTAATAACGCGGTTTCCGGCGGCCTTCATCGCCTGCGCAATCGGAAGAGTCGGAGCGGCACCTACGCCGCCACAGGCGCAAATAACGGTGCCGTATTTCTGGATATTCGTTGCACGTCCAAGCGGTCCGACCACATCGTGGAGATACTCTCCAGGTTCCATCGCGCAAAGTTTCGCCGAGCTGACACCGATGCGTTGCACCACAAGGGTAATTGTACCGGCCGCAATATCTGCGTCACTGATAGTCAGCGGCATCCGCTCGCTATGCTCATCGACGCGAACGATGACGAAGTGACCCGCCCGACGGCTACGTGCAATGAGCGGAGCCTCCACCACCAGTTGCGCCACATTCTCGGAGAAGAACCGTTTGCTGATAATCTTATTCATAGGAATCTAGTTTTAGAAGTACTTCGTGGTACTTCCCACAATCGAACTCAGCAGGTTATTCGCCAGTCGGCTGGCGCCGAAGCGGAAGCTATCGTTATTCAGCCAATCTGCGCCCAGGATCTCCCGAACGAGCGAGTAGTGCTGCACGGCCTCTTCGGTGGTGCTCACGCCGCCGGCGGCCTTAAATCCCACCTTAAGACCAGTCTTAGCCTGCCAAGCCTGAATCGCCTTGCACATAACATACGTCGCTTCGGGCGTGGCGTTAACGGCAATCTTACCGGTGCTGGTCTTGATAAAATCGGCTCCGGCGGCCATGGCGAGGATACTGGCCTTCCAAATATTATCTGCGGACTTGAGGGCTCCGGTCTCGAGGATGACCTTCAGTTTCGCGTCCTTGATGGCCGCCTTAATTTCACGAATCTCGTCATAGACCTCTTCATACTGCTCCTCCAGGAACTTACCAATAGAGATCACAATATCTATCTCCGTGGCACCGGCCTGAACCGCGAGGGCGGACTCAGCCACCTTCACCTCAATGAAGGTCTGGCTGGCGGGGAAACCGGCAGAAACGGACGCAATACCGATATCTTCAGTCAGGAACGTAGCAACAGTCTCGACCATCGCAGGATAGACGCAGATAGCGGATACGTTCTGCAGACCGGGATAGTCATCGGTAAAGGAGTTCACGTGGTCGACCATCGTCTTCACCTTCTCGGTCGTATCGTCGCCATTGAGAGTAGTGAGATCAATCTGGTGGAGGCACTGCTTCCAGACCTCAGGGGTATTATTCTCGGTATAGTGCTCGGCGATAATGCGTCCGGCCTCCGCCTTCACTTGCTCGTCCGTAAGAGAGAACGGATACTGGGCAAATAGTTCTTCAAACTTAGTCATATAGAGAGTAAAAGTTTAACAGTTTAAGAGTTTAAGAAGTTTTCAAAATTATGCTTCTTCCGCCAGCCTGCCGATGATGGTTTCGTTACCACGAACGGAGTCGCCCACCTCGACGAACATCTCCGTCGAGAGGGGGAGGTACATATCCACACGGCTACCGAGTTTGATGAATCCCAGGTGACTGTTACGGGAGCATGTCTTGCCGGCCTTGGCATAGGTCACGATTCGGCGTGCCATGGCCCCAGCCACCTGCCGGAGGGCGAGTTGTACCCGGCTCGGTGTCTCAATCACGATGAGACTGCGTTCGTTCTCGATACTGGACTTTGGGAGCCAGGCCCCCTTATGCCGACCAGCCTGGTGTTCGCTGAGCAAAATAGTGCCCTCGATGGGATACCAGTTGGCGTGTACATTAAAGGGTGACATGAAGATACTGACCTGCAGTCGCTGGTCGTGGAAGTACTCCGTCTCCTCCACGGGTTCCACCACCACCACGCGTCCATCGGCTGGAGCGATAACGAAGTCCGGGTCGTCGATGTTCAGCACCCGCACCGGGCTACGGAAGAAGTACGTCACAAAGCATAGCAGCACCGCCATCAAAGCAAGCGATATACCGAACGCCCAGTTGGGGAAGTAAAAGTACATAGGCACGTTGATGATGAACAGCAAGGTCGTCAGAAAGACAATCTCATTGCGTCCCTCGCGGTGGATATGGGGTCTGTTTATTTTTTTCAGTTTTCTCATTTTCATTCTTATTCGAGTGTTTTATGGTATGTAGATTCGTTCACGCTACATCTGGAGCCACTGGGCGTAGGGAAACTGGGTGAGCATACGGGCGCCGTCATCCAGTCCCTTCTGGATCTTGCTGCCAAGCATCATCCGGAACATCATCGGTATCTCGGCACCGAGCGTCAGCCGGCAGCGAGTCATCGTGTCGCTCAGGGAAATCAGTTGGATCCAGAAGTTCACTTCAACGGGGATATTCTCACCGCCGAATTTTATGGTCGCCTGGCCATCGCGGAGGGACTTTTCGACCGTCCGGATGCAAATCTTCTGTCCCAGTCCATCGACCTTCATGCGGACGTAGTCGTCCCCTATCTCCAGGTCTTGGACCTTATCCTCCGGGATGAGATTGCGCACCCGGTCGAGGCTGTGCATATTGCCCAGCACATCGTACACTTGCTCTATCGCAGCAGGGATAGTAGTTATTTCGCTGGTGTATTTCTCCATATGTTCGGATTATTATGCCAAGTTCGCAGTTGCTCCAACGCGTTCTGCTGCAGTTCTCCGCGGTCAAAGGCCGTGTTCGTGATATCCTTCAGGGTGGTGAGGCTGATCAGCTTCACTCCGCTCTGCTCGAAGAGGGTATGTACATCGGGCAGACAATAATCGATGATTGTGATGACACCGAGCACCTCGCATCCGCTCTGCTGCAGGGCATCGACGGCCGCCATGGCGTGAACGCCAAGACTGACCTGATTCTCGAGCACAACGACCTTCTGACGCGGGCGAGCATCACCCTCTATCTGGTTCTCGAGTCCATGGTTCTTGGGCTGTGGGTAGACATAGACGAAGGGCATGCTGAGTTGGTGCGCCACCAGCGCCCCCATAGCAATAGCATTCGTCGCCACGGCCGCTACAACCTCCGTCTCCGGGAACTCCTCCAGGATGATGCGGGAAATCTCGAGTTTAAAAAAATCCCGCTCACGAGGGTAACTAAGAATCTTCTTGTCGTCACAATAAATCGGGCTCTGCCAACCGTTCGCCCAAGTGAAGGGGTGGTCGAGCTGAATCTTAAATACGCGTAGGTTAACCAGGCGCTCAGCAGTAAGTTCAGATAGGCTTTTCATCGTTTTAGGGGTTACATTATAATAAAACGCATACAAAGATACAAAAAAAAAACGACATTTGCAAGAAAATGCAAAAAAAATTTGGAAATGTCATTTTTTTTTGCTAAATTTGCAACGTTTTTCGCTGGAGGTAGGTAGTAATACCCTCCTAGGCGGAAGCCGCTCCTCCCGTTTCATCGGGAGGATGCTCCGGGGATAACAGGTTTTGACAGCAGGTAGAATGGGTATGTAAGCATGCAGAGCAAGGTGGGTAAGCTCTATAATATCGCTCACAAAATTTATCTGGCAACTATGAGTATGCTCTCGCTGCCTAACCGAAGTACAGTAGGTTAGCTTATTCCCAGCGCCAGGCGCCGGGACGAGACGTCCCTCCAAGCCACGTCGGTCGGCTGATAGGACACAGGGGCGTAGGAATAGACAGACTGGTCCGAGCGGGCTGTGACGCAAGGACGAGATTTTACACAGATAAGCGCGCGGTTGGTGGCTTGGGTCTTGCCGCACGACGAAAATGAAGGCCAAGATAAGCATGTAGAAAGCGTATCGGTTCCTTGTTTGGACGCGGGTTCGAATCCCGCTATCTCCACCATGGTAGAAGTACGACACATAGAAGGTAAGGCAGAGGAGAAAATCTGGATACAGCTGCAGAACAAGATGTATGCGGATTGCGAACAGCATGTGCCTACGCTGGACTACGACGAGCGGAACACATTCAAGCCGGGCGAGAACCCCGCACTGGAGTTCTGCGAGTGCGAACGGTTTCTGGCGTGGAAGGATGGGAAAGCGGTCGGACGTGTCGCGGCGATCATCAACAAACGGGCCAATGAACTATTTGGGAACAAAAAAGTACGGTTCGGTTGGATAGACTTCGCAGACGATATAGAAGTAAGCAAGGCGCTACTGGATGCCGTTGCAAAATGGGGAAAAGAACGCGGGATGACGGAGATGAATGGACCGCTTGGGTTCACGGACTGGGACAAAGAGGGCGCACTGGTAGAAGGATATGAGTACCTGCCGCCGATGGCGAGCCTATATAACTACCCGTACTACATCGAGCATTACGAGAAGTATGGGCTAAAGAAAGAAAACGACTGGATAGAATTTCAGGTCTATCCGCCCAAGCAGGTACCGGAACGGTGGCTGAAAGTGGCGAAGATCGTGGAGGCGCGAAAGGGACTGCATGTAGTGAAAGTGAAAAACGTGGGGGAACTGAAGCGCCGTTATCCAAACTACGAATACATGGATGTATTGGATGCCGCGTATCAACCGCTGTATAACTTCGTTCCGATGACAGAAAAGCAGAAGAAGTACTATGCGGCAGCGTATTTCGGGATGTTGAACTTCGACATGGTGACCTTTGTGGAGAACGAGAAGAACGAGCTCGTGGCGCTGGGACTGGGCATGCCGGATATTAGCAAGGCGCTACGAAAAGCGAACGGAAGTCTATTCCCCTTCGGGTGGTATCACATCCTAAAGGCGCTGAAGGCGAAACGGATGGATGTATGGAATTTCCTACTGATCGGCGTTAGGCCGGACTACCAGGACAGCGGTGCGCACACGTTGATATTCTGCGACCAGATACCGATATTGAACCGGATGGGTGTGCACCACATGGAGACGACGAGTATGATGGAGACGAATCGGAAGGTGCTGGGAGCATTCGAGGGGTTCGACCATATACAGCACAAGCGCCGGCGCGCGTACGTGAAGGAGATTTGAGATGGCAGAGTCGCTGGCATTCCGTCGGGCAGTATTCATGCTCCGGCAATACATGGTGAAGCATCCGCAGATGCGCATCAGTCCCGAGCGGGAGTATGTGCTCCGGGCGGTGACGGACTTCAAGGAGGCATTCACGATAGCGGACCTGACGGAAAAACTAGATGGGGGTGAGATGCGGATTAGTAAGGCTTCGCTCTACAACCACATGATCCTGTTTGCCACGGTGAACATCATCCATCGGCTAGACAGGCAGTTTGGACAAAATCGCACGCTATATGAGGTCACCCTCGGCAAGCCCGAGTCGATGCGGCTCATATGCAGTCGATGCGGACGGGTCAGCCCATTTCGGGACATCGGTGTCCATCGCATCCTGAAGGAACGCAAGTATAGCAACTTCGAACCCGAGACCTACTCGGTATACGTGTTCGGAACGTGCAAACAGTGCAGGCGAAAAAAACAAGAGACCTCAAAAGGTTAATAATAAAAAAGGGTTCCCCACTCCTTAAAATGGGGTAAGGCTCCGTAGCTCAGTTGTATAGAGCATCAGATTCCGGTTCTGAGTGTCGTGGGTTAGAGTCCCACCGGGGTCACACGAAAATAGGTGTTTTCGATAGTGGGTATGGCGGATTGACCATTCTGAAGGCAATTCGCAAAGAACTACCGGGGTATGACTACATCTACCTGGGGGACAATGCGCGTGCGCCGTATGGCACACGCTCTTTTGATGTCATCTACCGCTACACCTGGGAGGCGGTACGGTACCTGTTTCAGGAAGGATGCGAACTGGTGATACTGGCCTGCAACACCGCGTCCGCCAAGGCGCTAAGGAGCATCCAACAGAATGAGTTAAAGCAGGTATGGGAAGCGGAAGGGGAAACGACGAAGCGAGTGCTGGGCGTAATACGTCCGACTGTCGAAGCCGTGACGGGAAAGCATATCGGCATCCTGGCGACCCAAGGGACGGTGGATAGCGAGAGTTACCCAATTGAGCTAAGGAAAATCAACCCGGAACTGATGGTTACGCAGCAGGCCTGCCCGATGTGGGTGCCACTGGTAGAGAACGGAGAGATAGAGACCCCGGCGACAGAATATTTCGTGAAGAAATATATAGGCGAGTTGCTGAAGAAGGACCCGAAGATTGACACGGCGTTACTGGCCTGCACCCACTATCCGCTGCTGCAGGACAAGATTCAGCGGGCGCTGGGCGAGCGGCGGGTGGTGGCTCAGGGAGCACTAGTGGCGGCAAGTCTGCGCGACTACCTGGAGCGGCATACAGAGATCAGCAGTCGCCTGAGCGAGGGCGGCACGTGTGACTACCGAACAACGGAAGACGCCGCAAGGTTCTCCCTCGCAGCGTCCCAATTCCTCGGCGAGGAAGTGACGGCGGTGCACGTTAGTTACTAAGAATTAGATCAAAATGCTGTCGGCTTTTGGTGGCCTTGGTGGCGGTTTGGTTAGACAAAAACCGTCGCTATCGCTTAAATACCTCCTCCGGCCATATTGCGTTCCTGTCGGATCTTATTGTTAGCTGTAGTATAGACCTTATGTAAGCAAGCTTCCAACGGCCTATACTCCACCTACCAATACCCCTATCGGGGCTATATGTCCGTAGGACGATAAACCATAAAAACACGCTATTTATCCTACCCATGCTACTCCCGAAAGGAGCAAAAAGCCGACAGACAAAATGCTCCTACGTCGCTTCAAAATGCCTCACTACGTTCGGTTCAAAATAAGTCTACAAGTCAAAAGTCGTTAGTCGTTAGTCGTTAGTCGAAAGCAGTATTAGCTGTTTATCGTCCGAGCGATAGGGATACTCGGTAGAGTTGGGGAATCGTTTGGAGCATTGATCCGGAAGCTTGCTTTCGAGGCAATGCTACGAACGAGGCCTCCAATCGGACCGAAGGTCAGATACCTATCGGGAGGATGTTTTTATTGTTTTTGTTTATAACTATTGGTTATCCAGAGCGAAGTCGAAGCAGCGGTTCAGCAGTTCGTTGAAGGGCTGACAGGGCTTGAGGGCCGCGATGCAGCGGTCGATATAATCAGACCTTAATACATCCGCACGTGTGAAGGGGCGATAAATCTCGTAACTACGCAGACGATAGTATTCCGAATGAGGGTCCGACGGGTCAAAACCCGCAGGGACCTTTTTTAATGCGTTTTCCCAATTGAGTTCGAACCCTTTACCGCAACCCAGAACCGCCTTGTGGAACTCCTCTGGCGAGCAGAGAATCTCGTCCCGCACAGAAGCGAGCACTTCCTTCGTGGGGTTATACAGTCCTGCGCAGCAGAAGAACGTGTCCGTCTTCGGCTCAAAGTGGATATAATATCCCGCCATGCCGGACTTCTTGCCCTTCGGGCAGACATATACGCCGCACCAGTCCTTATAGGGCGTCTTGTCGGGCGAGAAACGGATATCGCGGTAGATGCGGTAGGTGATATCCTTCACGGTGAGGTCATGCACCCGTGGATCAAAGGCTTCGACGCCATGCATAAAACGGAGGGCGAGGGACTCGAGGGTCTCCTTAGCCTGGAGGTAATCAGCCTTATGCTCGTCGAACCAAGGTTTGTTATTGTTCAGGCTCAGTGCCTGAAAGAAGTTTAGCAGTTGTTCCATATTATACATGTAGTTCGTCACCAATCGTCGTTTCGTATCCGTGTCCCGGGAGGACACGGGTGTCTGCGGGGAGCTTTCGCAGCTGCGCAAGCGAGTGAATCAACTCCGCCTGATCCCCACCCCACAGGTCTGTACGGCCATATCCGCCGCAGAAGAGTGTATCACCGGATAGCAGGAGTTTTTCGTCCGGCAGGTAGAAGCATACTGAACCAGGAGTATGACCAGCCGTACGCATAATGCGAACGGCGGAGAGGGGTTTGAGTAGTTCAAGGAGTTTAAGTGGTTCAAGTTCTTCTGTCGGGAAGGACCAGTCGGTCCAGGGGTAGCCGAAGTCTGTCGCTTGTTCCGCGAGACGCTCTACGAGGGGCATATCGGGAGCAGAAACGAAGGTAGGTAGACCATACGTTCGGTAAATGAAGGCTGCACCAAAGAGGTGGTCCAGGTGGGCGTGGGTGGCGAGGTGAGCGACGGGGGTGAGGTGGTTCTCGGCGATGTGACGGGTGAGGCGTTGTTGCTCGGAGGCAGAGACACAGCCGCAATCGATGATTGCAGCTGTGCCGTTGTCGTCCGAGAGCACGTAGCAACACTCACGGAAGGGGTTACAGATTAGTCGAAAGACGTTCAAAGCTTCAGGTCCTTCTTGACCAGTTCGACGATCTCGTCAGCCTTGGCGTTGAAGGCGTCGAAGTCCTTGGCGTCCTTGAATCCGGGTACGGGAACCTCGAGATAGAACTTAATCTTCGGCTCGGTGCCGGAGGGACGTACGCTGACCTTCAGACCGCTCTCGGTGTACCACTGCAGCACATTGCTCGTGGCGGGCATCTCGAACTTACTCTCCTTGCCGTCCACCACCTGCTTCAGGCTCTTGTAGTCCTTCATCACGCGGACAGGACTGCCGGCCAGGCTCTTCGGCGGATTGGCACGGAAGGCCTCCATCATCGCCTTGATCTCCTCGGCGCCGGACTTACCCGGACGAACGACATTAATGGTCGTCTCCTTCTGGTAGCCGTAGTCCTTATAGATGGACATCAGCAGGTCGTACAGGGTCATACCGTGATCCTTGGCCCAAGCAGCGATTTCGCAGATGAGGCAGATGGACGCAGGGGAGTCCTTATCCCTTACCTTATCGTACGGCAGGTAGCCGAAGGACTCTTCACCACCACCGATATATTTGCGTTTCCCTTCGAGGGTGCGGATACGATAGGCAATCCACTTGAAGCCGGTGTATTCGTCGAAGCACTCCACGCCATTGCGGTCGGCTATCTTCTTGACCAGCTCCGAGGTCACGATGGTCTTAACGACGAAATCGGAGGGCTTAAGCTGACCGAGGGCTTTCTTATTGGAAATCTGGTACCAGTAGAACATCATCGCGGTCATATTGCCGTTCAGGATCTGCCAGGCGCCCTTGTCGTTGCGGCAGACGATAGCCAGACGGTCGGCGTCCGGGTCGCTCGCGATCACGAGGTCGGCGTTCAGCTTCGTACCGAGGTTCATTCCCAGCGTCATCGCTTCCGCGTTCTCGGGGTTCGGGCTCTTCACGGTCGGGAAGTTGCCATCGATGACCATCTGCTCCGTCACGACGTTGATGTCCTGGAATCCCCAAGAGCGGAGGCACATCGGGATAATCTGACGGCCCGTGCCATGGAGCGGGGTGTAGACGATGCGCAGGTCCTTATGACGCAGGATGACATCCTGGTCCACCATCGCCTCGTGTACGGCCTGCATATAGTCGTAGTCCATCTCACCGCCGATGGTCTTCACCAGGTCGACATTGCGCGTCCACTTCACGTCCTCCAGGCGCACCTTGTTCACCTCGTCGATGATTCCCGTATCGTGCGGCTGCAGCACCTGCGAACCGTCTTCCCAGTACGCCTTGTAACCATTATACTCGCGGGGGTTGTGACTGGCGGTAACGTTCACGCCGCCCTGGGCCTTCAGGTGCCGGATAGCGAAACTGATCTCCGGCGTCGGGCGAAGACCCTCGAAGATGTATACCTGAATGCCGTTGGCGGAGAAGATGTCCGCCACGGTCTCCGCGAAGAGACGACCGTTGTTGCGGCAGTCGTGACCAACTACGACGGCCACGCGGCCGTTCTGCACGTGCTCGAAGCCGCCCTCACGCTGTACCTTGAGCAGGTAGTTGGCGTAGCCCTGGGTCGCCTGAGCGACGATATACTTATTCATCCGGTTGGTACCGGGACCCATAATTCCACGCAGTCCACCCGTACCGAACTCGAGGGTGCGGTAGAAACTGTCGATGAGCTCGGACTTATCCTCGGCCTGCATCAGGGCCTTGACTTGCGCCTTGGTGGCATCATCAATGAGCGCGCTATCCAGCCACGATTGGGCGGTAGCCATATTCTGTTGAAGTTCGTTGTCCATAGAGATTAGGTATTATAAGATTTAAGAATTTTTCGAATTCCTTTGCAAAGATACGAAAAAAAAATGACATTTGCAAGCGTTTGGGGTAAAAAATTAACAAAAAGGCTTATTGGGGCAATTGTTCCACGGAAACACCTCTTTTTTCAGAACGAAGAATCTACGAACCTTCTACGAACTCACTACGGAGAAATTCCTCTCCAAGAATCACCCCATTTTCCGTGGAACAATTGGCCGAGGAACTA
>X369_Koala__coassemble_44_pt1 | contig 30616 bp, 23 predicted proteins | sample X369_Koala__metabat2_high_PE_004 | metagenome-assembled genome bin X369_Koala | reverse complement strand
GTATTTTTGTAGCCAATTTGTAATTCCCGCGTGCGCATATATACATGCGGAGGCGATCGCAAGTGGGGGAATGAGGTCGCTTGAGAGAAGAATAAAAAAAAGAAACTATGATAAAAATTAAAAAAGACGATTGGAAATTCGTGGGATGGAACGTGCTGGCGGCAGTAGGTCTGGTGTTGCTGGTAGTCATCATCCTGGTCTTCACCCTGGATGCGTATACCGGTCATGGCAAGGAGGAGCCTGTTCCGGCAATCCAAGGCATGACGATAGAGGAGGCTACGGCCGAGCTCGATGCGCACGACCTGAACCTGGTGGTGGTGGATTCGACGTACAGCCACAAGGTGGCCCTAGGCACGATAGTAGAGCAGTCGCCCGTAGCGGGTGCGATGGCCAAGCACGGAAGGGATGTGTACGTGACGGTCAACGCCAGTCGGCGGCAGATGGTTCCCCTACCCGACCTGCGTGACGTCAGCGTAAGACAGGCGCAGGCCACGCTACAGGGCTTGCTGTTCCACGTAGTGGGCACAATCTACGAGCCCAGTGAGTTCCGCGATCTGGTGCTGGATATCCGGCGGGACTCGTTGACGAGTATCGAACCCGGCACACGGCTGGAGGAGGGTTCGCGCCTCATCCTAGTGGTCGGATGCGGCAAGGGCACCGAGTACGTCACCGTCCCGGAGCTGAAGGGTCTGACCCTATCCGAGGCGCGTAGTGCTCTGCTGAATGCGCACCTTGTGGCCGGCGCGACGGAGTACGACGAGACCCCCACCGATGAGAACCGCAACCGCTTCATCGTCTATGAGCAAGGTACGGCCAGCGGCGAGAAGGTGCTGGAGGGAACAGGCGTCAACCTAAGGCTGAGTCGAAACCTGGAGCGGGCCGTAGGCGGGAACGAGGAAGACGAGGAGAGCTTCTTTTAGTGAGATCCAGATTCGAAATAGAAGTAGATGCGGGTCAGCAGCCCACGCGGGTGGATAAGTACCTGGCGGAGCACATGCCGGGCACGAGCCGCAGCCGCGTGCAAGAGGCAGCCGATGCGGGGTACGTGTGGCTGAACGGGAAAGCCGTGAGCAGCAACACGAAAGTGCGACCGGGGGATAAGGTAGAAGTGATGACGGAGAGCGAGGAGCACGACACAACCATCACCCCCGTCAAGATGGACATACCCGTGGTATATGAGGACGAGGATGTGCTGGTGGTGAATAAACCGGCGGGACTGGTGGTTCACCCGGGACATGGGAACTACGAGAACACCCTGCTACACGGACTGGCGTGGCACTTTGAGAACGCTAACGCTAACCTTAACCTGAACGACCCCGATATCGGACTGGTGCACCGGATAGACAAGGACACGAGCGGACTGCTGCTGATCGCCAAGACCCCGGAGGCCAAGACGGCGCTGGGCAAGCAGTTCTTCGACCACACGACGGAGCGGGCGTATAACGCCCTGGTGTGGGGGACATTCCAGGCGGACGAAGGGACGATAGAAGGGGCGCTGGACCGAGACCCAAAGGACCGGACGAGGTACAAGATATTCGACACAGAAGAGAACCCGAACGCGAAGGAAGCCGTGACACACTGGCGGGTGCTGGAGCGATTCCCGTACGTAACGCTGGTGGAGTGCAGGCTGGAGACAGGACGCACACACCAGATCAGGGTGCATATGCGCTCGATAGGGCATCCGCTGTTCGGCGACGAGAAGTACGGGGGGCGGGAGATCCTGAAGGGACTGAGAACACAAAAGTATAAACAATATATCGAGAACTGCTTCGCGCTATGTCCCAGGCAGGCGCTGCACGCCAAGACGCTGGGGTTCACCCACCCGAGAACAGGAGAGCGGATGCACTTCGACAGCGAGTGGCCGGAAGACATGAAGGCGTTGATCGAGAAGTGGAGGCGGTACGAAATGAATACACTGAACTGCTAATTTGTAAATTTGCTAATTTGTAAATTTGTATGACGAAGATTGTATGGGCAGATGACGAGATGGATCTGCTGAAACCGTATATCATTTACCTGGCGGACAAGGGCTACACCGTGGTGGGGGTCACCAACGGGGAGGATGCGATTGCAAGCGTAGACAGCGAGCAGCCGGATATCGTGTTTCTGGACGAGAACATGCCGGGCATGAGCGGACTGGATGCCCTGCAGGAGATCAAGGCCAAGCATCCGCAGATTCCCGTAGTGATGATTACCAAGAGTGAGGAGGAGAACATCATGGAGGAGGCGATAGGCGAGAAGATAGCCGACTACCTGATTAAACCCGTCAATCCGAGTCAGATTCTCATGTGCCTGAAGCGTCACATCCACCAGCGTGAGATCGTAGAGGAGCACCGGAACAAGACCTACCGCGAGGAATTCAGCGACATCACGTACATGATCAACAGCGCAAGAACGATAGACGAATGGTACGCGATACACCGAACTCTCAGCCGCTGGGATATCGAACTAGGCGAAGTAGACGGTGACATGCGTCAGATGCTGGAGATGCAACGCACAGAGGCGAACGCCGCGTTCTGCAAGTGGGTGAAAGCGGGTTATGCCGATTGGTTCCGGAAGCCGGAAAGCCGGCCGACGCTCTCGATAGACGTGTTCAAGCGGGCCGTTTTTCCACACCTGGATGCAGGCGAGCGCACCTGTCTGCTCGTGATCGACAACTTCCGCTACGACCAGTGGCTGACGATACGGCCGCTCATCAGCGAGCTGTTCACCGTAGAGGACGAGACCCTCTATACCTCCATCCTGCCGACGGCCACTCAGTACGCGAGGAACGCTATATTCAGCGGGTTGATGCCGGAGCAGATACGGGCGAACTACCCGGATCTGTGGGTAGACGAGGACGAAGAGGACAGCCATAACCCCAACGAGGAGGCGCTGGTGCGGACGCACCTGGATCGGTACCGGAGGAAAGAGAGCATGGCGTACTTCAAGATCAACGAATCGGAGTTCTGCGAGAAAATCACGCCGCAGATCAAGGGAAGAAACGCCGAGTTGCTCGTCATTGTGCTGAACTTCATCGACATGCTGAGCCACAGCCGAACGGACAGCAAGATGATGCGGGAGCTGATGGCAGACGAGGCGGCCTACAGGAGCCTGACGCTGAGTTGGTTCCGACACAGCCCCACCTACGCGATGCTGGCAGAAGTAGCGAGACTGGGATATAAACTGGTGCTGACCACCGACCACGGCACCACACGGGTGCAGAACCCGGTGCTGATTCTGGCGGACAAAGAGACGAATACAAACCTGAGGTACAAGGTGGGCAAGAACCTGAACACCAAGAGCCGCGACGTGATGATTATCGACCGACCGAAGGAGTGCGGACTGCCGTGTCCGAACATCAGCTCGAGTTACATGATTTGTACGGGAGCAGACTTCTTCGGATATCCGAATAACTACAACGCGTATGCCCAGCTGTACCGCAACACCTTCCAGCACGGAGGGGTATCGATGGACGAAATGCTGATACCGCTGATTACCCTTAGTCCCAAATGAAGCGAAAGATAAAGAACATATTTCTGCTACTGCTGGCGCTGCTGCTAGCGATTGCCGTGCTGCTGACCTTCAGTTTGAGAATGAGTGAGCCCGAGGAGCGCAAGCACCAACTGACGGTGATGACGTGGAACACCCACAGCCTGAGCCAATACGCCCCCATCGACCGCAATGAGGTGGTCTGCTACCTAAGGGAGCACCCGACAGACATCATCTGCCTGCAGGAGTGCGCGGTGCTGGGCAACGGCAAGGGCATCAGCATGAAGGAGCTGAAGACCGCGATGGCACCGTACTACCCGTACAGCTATTACGACTTCAAAATCCACAACCGGAGGATACAATACGGGAACATCGTGTACAGCCGCTACCCGCTGATCAACAAACGGACCGTACCGTACGAGAGCCAGGGGAATATAAGCAGTCAGTGCGACGTAGTGGTGGACGGCGACACAATTGCGCTCTTTGTTAACCACCTGGAGAGCAACCGCCTCGCCCCGAGCGACATCGAGCACACCGACACCTTGAGCCACAAAATCAACCTAGCCAGGGCACGCCGCTGGGAGCAGGCTCACGCCCTACGGCAGGCCATCGACAGCAGCCGATACACCCACCTGGTGGTAGGAGACTTCAATACCCCGCCCTACACACTGACATACCTATACGTCCGCCAGATGATGCAAGACTGTTTCCTAAACGGGAGCAACGGGAAAGTGGGGTACACGTACTATTGGCATCGCATCGGGGTGCGGATTGATTATATCCTAGCCGACCGGAGTGTGGATGTGGTGGAGAGCCATGTGGACAAGAACGCAAAGGGAAGCGACCATTATCCGGTCTGGGCGACGGTAACGTTCGGAAGCAACGAAAACAAAACGCCTAACGGCTACGAAAACGAAAACAAAGAAGAACTAATAGATTGGTAAGATATGAAATTTAACGAGTACAAAGGGCTTAACCTGAGTCAGGTGGCGGATGACATCCTGGCCAAGTGGGAAAGCGAGAAACTGTTTGAGAAAAGCGTCGAAACGAGAGAGGGGCACCAGCCTTTCCTATTCTTTGAAGGTCCACCTTCGGCGAACGGCAAACCGGGTATCCACCACGTGTTGGCGCGGACGATAAAAGACACCTTCTGCCGCTATAAGACGATGCAGGGGTACGAGGTGCACCGCAAGGCCGGTTGGGACACCCACGGACTGCCCGTCGAGTTGGGCGTAGAGAAGATGCTGGGTATCACGAAGGAAGATATCGGCAAGAAGATAAGCGTGGACGACTATAACGCCGCCTGCCGCAAGGAAGTGATGAAATACACAGCCGAATGGACAGACCTGACGAAAAAGATGGGCTACTGGGTAGACCTGGAGAACCCGTATATCACGTATGACAATAAGTACATCGAGAGCCTGTGGTACCTGCTCAAGCAACTGTACCAGAACGACTACCTATACAAGGGCTACACGATTCAGCCCTATAGTCCCTGTGCGGGAACAGGACTGAGCAGCCACGAGCTGAACCAGCCCGGTTGCTACAGGGACACAAAGGACCTGACGGCCACTGTGCGGTTTAAGGTTAAAGCTCAAAGCTTAAAGTTCAAAGTTCAAGGTGATGCCTATATCATCGCATGGACGACGACGCCGTGGACGCTGCCAAGCAATACGGCACTGTGCGTGGGTCCGAAGATAGACTACGTGGCCGTGAAGAAAGACGAGGCGGTCTATATCCTAGCTACGGCCCGACTGGGGGCGTACGCCAAGGAGCTGGGCGAGGAGCCGGAGATTGTCTGGCGCGGCAAAGGAACGGAACTGGTAGGCGCCGAGTACGAGCAGATCTTCCCCTGGGTCAACCCGGGCGAAGGAGCCTTCCGCGTAATAGCGGGCGACTACGTGACGACGGAAGACGGTACGGGAATCGTACACATCGCGCCGACCTTTGGTGCGGACGATAAGAAAGTAGGTGACGCAGCAGGCGTACCGGGGCTGTATATGCAGACCAAGGAGTATGGTCCGCGTCCGATGGTAGACTTCACGGGTAAGTTCTGGCTGCCGGAAGACCCGGACGAAGAGTGGTACAAAAAGAACGTCAACACTAACGAATACGAGAAGTATGCCGGTCAGTTCGTGAAGAACGCCTATGACCGCGAGCACCTCTGGCGGGACGACCACTACCAGGAGGAGGAAGCGCTGAAGGCCGAGAACATAGACGTCCGGCTGGTGATGGAGATGAAAGCCGACGGGCGACTATTCCGCAGCGAAAAGCACACGCATAGTTATCCCCACTGCTGGAGAACCGACACCCCAATCATCTACTACCCGCTGGACAGTTGGTTCATCCGGTCGACGAAGGCAAGGGACAAGATGATTGCGCTGAACAAGACCATCAACTGGCAACCCGAATCGACGGGAACAGGACGGTTCGGCAAATGGCTCGAAAATTTGAACGACTGGAATCTGAGCCGCAGCCGGTACTGGGGAACGCCCCTGCCCATCTGGCGCACCGAGGACGGCAAGGAGGAGATCTGCATCGGTTCGATAGCGGAACTGATGGCAGAGATAGACAAGGCCGTGAAGGCGGGCGTGATGAAAGCGAATCCCTGGCCGAAACACAAAGTGGGCGACTACAGCAAAGCCAACTACGACCCGAGCGTGATTGATCTGCACCGCCCGTATGTGGACGGTATTGTGCTGGTGAGCAAGAGCGGCAAGCCAATGCACAGGGAGCTGGACCTGATAGACGTGTGGTTCGACAGCGGTGCGATGCCTTACGCCCAGAACCACTACCCCTTCGAGAACCAGGAGTTGCCTAGAACGGCGGACTTCATCAGCGAGGGCGTCGACCAGACCCGCGGATGGTTCTTCACGCTACACGCCATCCACACGATGATTGAGGGCAAGGTGGCCTACAAGAACGTAATCAGCAACGGACTGGTGCTGGACAAGAACGGCAACAAGATGTCGAAGCGACTGGGCAACGCCGTGGACCCCTTCGGGGCGCTAAGCCAATACGGCGCGGACGCGGTACGATGGTACATGCTGACGAACAGCAGTCCGTGGGAGAACCTGAAGTTCGATCCGGAGGGCGTGGACGAGATCCGGAGGAAATTCTTCGGCACGCTGTATAACACCTACGGATTCTTTGCTCTGTACGCTAACGTGGACGGCTGGGAGGCGAAGGATGTAGCGGCAGCCAAGGCTTCGGCCAGGACGACGCTAGACTGCTGGATACTGAGTCGCGTGAACACCCTTGTTCGCGAAGTGACCGCAGCGTACGACGCCTACGAGCCCACCAGAGCGGGACGAGCCATCAGCGATTTCGTACAAGATGACCTGAGCAACTGGTACGTCAGGCTGAACCGCAAACGCTACTGGGGCGGCGAGATGGACGACGACAAGCAGGCAGCCTACGCCACGCTGTACGCCGTGCTAACGACGATAGCCAAACTGATGGCACCCAACGCGCCCTTCTACGCCGACCGGCTTTACCGCGACCTGACAGGCGAGACGGTACACCTGAGCGACTGGCCTAAAGCCGACGAGGCGCTGATTAACCCCGCACTGGAGGAGCAGATGGCCCTGGCCCAACAAGCCACGAGTATGATACTCAGCCTGAGAAAGAAAGCCGAGCGGAATGTCCGCCAGCCCCTGGCGAAGGCGGTTATCCCTGCACCGGACGCCAAGACAGCAGAAGCCCTGAAGGCCGTAGAGGAACTGATACGGAGCGAAGTGAACGTGAAGGAACTCGTAATCACCACAGCGGATAAGAGTGAGATTAAGCTCGTGAAGCGCATCAAGCCGAACTTCCGCGTGCTAGGCAAGAAAGTAGGCGCCCAGATGAAGACCGTGGCGACCGCAATTGGCGCAATGAGTCAGGATGAAATCGCGATGCTTGAGCAGAACGGTTCGTTCGACCTGAGCGGTACGACCCTCACGCTGGAGGATGTGGACATCATCACGGAAGACATGCCCGGCTGGCTGATTGCCGTAGACGGGACGCTGACGATAGCGCTGGATATCGAGCTGAGCGACGAACTGATAGAAGAGGGCCTGGCTCGCGAGCTGATCAACCGTATCCAGAATCTCCGCAAATCGACAGGTCTGGAGATTACCGACCGCATTCGTGTGGAGATTAACCCAAAGGGCGACGAGAAGATTGCTGCGGCTATTACCCACTTCGCCGACTATATCGGCAGTCAGGTTCTCGCCACCGAGGTCAAGACAGGAGAGGCGAAAGATGGCGCCGAAGTCGAAGATATGAACGTTGTTATTAAAATAAAAAAGATATGAAAAAGATTTTATTTTTCACCCTCGCGGTCGTGGCTCTGCTGACCGTAGGCTGTAAGAAAGAAGAAACTATCCAACAGGATCTACTCATCGGTCATTGGGCCGCACCATCGCATTACGGACCAGGAAATATCAATTTTGTTTTCCAATCCACGGCTTGCAGCGATAAACCAGAGATGTGCTGGGGTTATCAATGGGATGAGGGTAATGACGTTCAGGAGAGTGATGTCACCTCTCATTCAGAAGACCATAATGATCCAGGGTGGTTCGGATGGAAAGTAAATGAGGATAAGACATCCCTTTGGACGCTGAGCCGCACCGGTAGCGGTGGTTGGGGTGAAACCTATGCGAAATATACCATCTCAAATTTCTCGGCTACCTCCATGACCTTGAACGATGGCGGTGATGGCATCTACGAGCTTAAAAAGCAAAACTAATCTTTAACCAAAGCCATGCGTGTACTGAAATACATAGGCATCTTTCTCGTCACCGCCCTACTGACACTGATTCTGGTGGCAGGAATCGGATTTGGCGTGCTGGCGTATGTGATCTTCACGCCCGAGAAGCTCACCCCTGTAGTACAACGGGTAGCCGACGAATACCTGCTCAGCAAGACGAAGCTCGACCGCGCAGAACTGACGCTGGTGTCCACTTACCCCTTCCTGGGCGTGCAACTGGATAGTGTCACGATGATTATGCCGGTGGAAGGCGCCCAGAGCGATACGCTCGTTACGGTGGATCACCTCAAGCTGGGACTGGATATTGTCGCATTGATAGACGGCGATGTACATATCCGTACGTTCCAGTTCGGCGATGCAGCGGCAAATATCTATATCGGAGAAAACGGCATCACGAACTTCAATATCCTACGCGATGACGGCGAGGAAGATAACGACACCACCAGCACTTGGACGGTTCGCAGCCTGAAGTGGGACAACGACCTGAGTGCCCATGTCCGGAAACTGACGCTACGCTATGCACCGGGGAAGTTGGATGGTGCTCTGCGGGATGTGGACCTGTGCGTCGATCCCGACTCGACCATTCACCTAAGCGGTGCAGCGATAGTCGATCCGGTGCAAGTCAACCTAGTTGGTACGGTTCGACCCACATGTTTCGACCCGCTGCACCTGGATATCGACCTGGATGTCCAGACCAATCCCATCTGGCTGCACGACGTGCTTGCGCTCGTTCCCGACACGCTCTTCACGATGCCGAAGGAGATCCAGGCGGACGCCCAACTGCAACTGCAGGGCCATGTAGACGGCTGCTACGCCGGCGACACCCTGCCGCATGTATCGGCCGAACTCAGCCTAAGGAACGGTAGTGCCTCGTACGCCGCGGTGAATCATACGCTAGAGGACCTGCGTGCCGATGCCACAGCAGATATCAGTCTATCAGACCTCAACGCCGGACGGGTTATCGTCCGGGGGATACACGCCCGCACCGACCACACGACCCTCGACCTGAATGCCGAGGTAACGCGTCTGACAGGCGATATGCAGATTCGCCTGAGCGACATCCGAGCGCATATCTTGGCTGCGGACTTCTTCGACTACCTGCCGGACTCGATAGGTTCGCTGGATCCGAAGCTAACCGCCGACGTCGACATTGCTCATATCGCCCTAGCGATGAGCGATATCAAAAAACAGACCCTGTCTTCCGCCATCTCCGCCCACGCTGTGCTGCACGGACTGGACTACACCAAGGGGGACAGCCTGGCGGCGAGGTCTGAGGATATCGACCTCCGGCTACTGCTGCCGAAGGGATGCAGTACCCGGCTCATCACGGCCGACGCAACGGCTGCGCTCAGCGGTGTCGATTACCATCAGTCCGGCAGTGTGGGGGACATCGCTGCCAGTCTGGGCGAAACGAAGCTCACTCTCCACGCCGAGTATAACACCGTCGACACGACAGCTATCCCCGTCATCGATGCCAGCTACGATATTCAATCGCTGAGCGCACACATGGATACGATATCCGTCTTTGCGCTCGCCCCACGTGGAATCGCCAACCTGCGCGCCCGCAAGAACGACAATCACGAACCGCGCCTGAACGCCAGCATCACGGCCGACAGTATCGCTGCCAAGATGGGTTCGGCCCTGAGCGCCACCACCCAACATATCCACCTGGACGCCACCGCCAGACATAAGGCCGGTAAAGAGAATATCCTGCTGGAATGGAACCCGAAACTGGACTTCGATGTCGATGGCGCCGTAGCGCAGATAAAGGGCATCCCGTATACGGTGTATGTTCCGCAGATCAAGTTCGAGTATTCGAACCGCGACTTCACGATTGATACCAGCCGTATCGAGCTGGGGAACAGCGACTTCAACCTAGCCGGCCAAGTAACGAATATCGGTCCGTATCTGGATAAGAAAGGACTGTTGACAGGCGAGTTGCGCTTCACGTCTACCCATACCGATGTCAACCAACTGCTCGACCTGGTGAACGGTTTCGGCAACGACCCCAAGGAACTGAACGCAGGCTCCGATGTTTCCTCGACCGACACCCTACCCGGCAAGCTGAATCAAATCAAGACAAAGGAGGCCAATCCCTTCATTGTACCGAAGGGTGTGGATATGTCGATATACACAAGAATCGATACGGCCTACGCCTTTGGCGAAACAGTGAGACACGTGGCCGGTCAGTTGGACTGCCGCGACGGCGTGATGACCCTGAGGCAGATGGGCTTTGTATGCGAGGCCGCTACGCTCTCCCTCACGGGTATATACCAGACCCCCCGACGCAACCATATCTATGCCGGGCTGAACTTCGATATGACCCATATCCGCATCGCCGAACTGATTAACCTCATCCCGCAGGTAGACTCGATCCTGCCGATGCTTCGTTCCTTCAAGGGCACGGGGCAGGTTCACCTGGCCGCCGAGACCTATACCAACGCCTTCTACCAAATCAAGCCCTCCACGACCCGCGCGGCCCTGAGCATCGAAGCCAAAGACCTGACCCTGGTCGACAACGAGACGTTCTCGAAAATCGCCAAGGCGCTCAGCTTCAAGAAGAGTCGCGAGAATAAGATTGATTCCATCTCCGTCGAGATTGGTATGTACAAGCGTCAAATCACCGTCTACCCCTTCCTACTGAGTTACGGTCCATGGAAGGTGGCTGCCGGAGGCGACTATAACCTAGGCGGCCTATACGACTTCCACCTCTCGGCCCTCAAGCCCATCTACCTGGGTGCGTACGCCAAGTCCGTCACCAAGAAAAACGGCAAGACCGTGCTGAAGATTGGACTCGAGAAATGCCGCTACAAGGAAGACTTTGCCCCCGTCAAGACGGGTATGGTGCAGACCCAGGCGATGTCTATTCGAAGCCTCATCAATGCGGCCCTGAAGAACCGCAACTCAGCCCCCGTGCAGTGAGCTGCTAATTTGCCTATTTGTAAATTTGTTAATTTGTAAAAATAATGAATCGATTTTTAACTTTGGCCCTAGCGGCCCTAACCCTTATGGCTTGTCATAAATCCGAAACACAAAACCCGCTCCTAGTGGAGCCCACGACACCGTATGGTGTTCCTGCGTTTGATCAGATCCGCACCGAGCACTACATGCCGGCATTCAAGGCCGCCATGGACGAAAAGAATCGCGAGATTGCGGCTATTGAATCCAACCCAGAGGCGCCTACGTTCGAGAACACCATCGCTGCGCTGGACGCCAGCGGCAAACTACTGGATCGCGTAGAGGGCGTATTCTTCAATGTACTCGAGACCGACGGAGACAGCGCGATGAACGATATTGCCGAGCAGGTCACGCCGATGCTGACCGAGACGGAAGACAATATCCTGCTGAGCGAGCCGCTCTTTGAGCGCGTCAAGACCGTGTATGACAACCGCGAGCAGCTGGTGCTGACGCCGGAGCAGATGCGCCTGACGGAGGAGACCTATCGCCACTTCGTGATGAGCGGAGCGAACCTGGATGCCCAGGCCAAGGCGCGCCTGCGCGAGATTAACAAGGAACTGGGTGTACTGAGCCTGAAGTTCGGGAGAAACGTAGTGGACGAAACCAACAGTCCGGATTTCCAGCGCTTCGTGAAAGACTCGACGCTGCTGCGCGGACTGCCCGCCAGCGCAATGACCGCTGCGGCGGAGGAAGCCGCTGCGGCCGGACACCCGGGCGAGTGGCTCTTTACACCGAAGCGCACCAGCTTCACGCCGGTGCTGCAATACTGCGAGAACCGCGAGCTGAGGAAACAGCTACTGATGGACTACACCATCCGTGGCAACCGCGGAAATGAGCAGGACAACAAAGCGATCATCGTGAAGACGATGATGCTCCGCACTGAGCGTGCCCACCTGTTCGGCTACGACTGCTCGGCCGACTACATCCTGCAGGACGCGATGGCGCACGACGCCCAAAGCGCCATGACGATGCTGATGCGCGTATGGGGACCGAGTCTGAACGCCGCTTGCCGGGAGCGGGACGAACTGCAAAAGGAGATGAACAAGGACCTGCCGGGCGAGAAGCTCATGCCGTGGGACTGGTGGTACTACGCGGAGAAGATTCGTCAGCAGAAGTATGCGCTGAGCGAAGAGGAGCTCCGTCCGTACTTCCAGCTGGATAATGTCCGGAAAGGAGCCTTCGCGCTGGCGCACAAGCTGTACGGAATAACGATTGAGCCGGTAGAGGGACTGCCCGTCTACCACCCCGATGTGGAGACGTTCAAGGTGCTGGATCGCGATTCGAGTCTGCTGGGAATATTCTACACCGACTACTTCCCCCGTGCGACGAAGCGTCCGGGAGCCTGGATGAACAACATCCGCAGCCAGTACTACGACAGTTGCGGAAACGACGTTCGGCCGATTATCGTCAATGTAGGTAACTTCACCAAACCCACGGCGGACAAACCCAGCCTGCTCTCCATCGACGATGTGGAGACCCTCTTCCACGAGTTCGGTCACGCCCTGCACGGTTTCCTCAGTCAGTGCCACTATGCCACCCTGAGCGGAACCAATGTGCCCCGCGATTTCGTCGAGTTGCCCAGCCAGTTCATGGAGAACTACTGCTTCCGGCCCGAGATCATGAAGACCTATGCATTCCACTATCAGACAGGCGAGCTCATTCCCGACTCACTGGTGGAGAAGATTAACGCGGCCGCACAGTACGGGCAGGGATTTGTCGAGACCGAACTGCTCTCTGCATCCATCCTGGATATGGACTTCCACATGCTGACGAACGTCGATTCGACCCTCGATGTCGATGCGTTCGAAGCGAAGAGCATGGCCAAGATGGGGATGATTCCGGAGATAATCGTACGCTACAGGCCGACTATCTTCAACCACATCTTCACGACCGGATACGAGGCGGGCTACTATAGCTACACCTGGGCGGCCATGCTCGATGCGGACGCTTTTGCAGCCTTTGCCGAGACGGGAGATATCTGTAACCCGGAGGTTGCTGCCCGTTTCCGTCACCTGCTGGAACGCGGTAACACCGTTGACCCCGCTGTTCTCTACCGTGAGTTCCGGGGTAAGGATCCCGATCCTATTTACCTACTCCGTCGCGAGGGATTCGTGAAATGATCGAGACTGCTCTCACCATCCTACTGCTGCTGCTCGTGGCGGCCACACTCCCCCTGGTGCTGCTGCGAACCGGCATCACGCGTATCTTGCGTCTCTGGCCGGCCCTGCTGTACATCGTCCTCTGCCTGCTGCTACCGGGTATGCTGACCCAGTGGCGCTCGCAGTTGGCCGTTGCGGCCATCGTCCCGCTCTACCCGATGCTCCAGACCCTGCGAAAGGCGGCTCATCCGCTGCCTCAGGTGTTCTACATGACCCTGCTGCTCCTGCTGGGTTCGCTCGCCGTACCTTCCCTCGTGCTGTATGTCCCGCTCTTCTGGCTAATGATGATGAACCAACAGGTCTTCTCCCTCCGTCTGTGGACAACCTCCCTGCTCGCCATTGCATTCTTCAGCGTGTGGTACGCCGTTGCTGTCTGGGTATGGAATGTGCCCTTCCCCTACTTCGACGCTTTCCGCCTGTCGGATTTTCTGCAGCTCTCCACCCTTAGCACGGAACCCTCTGCGCTGTACACCCTGGGGGTCTATGCGGTTCTGCTGATGCTAGGCATATTCTTCACGGCGAAGAACCTCTGGCGCATCGGTCGCTCCTCCTCCCAACGCCGCTTTGCTATCTTCTACTCCGCCCTCACCCTGATTGTCGCACTCGTCCTCACCCTCGTTCTGTCTACCGACCTGGAGCCACTCATTGTCTACCCATTCTGTTTCACCGCCGTGCTTTATTCTACTCGGAATCTATGAAAACCAACACGTATATTCATCATATCGATAAGGAGACCCTGAACGCGATGCCCGTTGTGGGATTCGAGGGTGAAGTCATCGTAGTCGACCAACCGGAAAAGGTTGACGAGGCGGTGGCTTACCTCCGCGAGCAGCGCGTACTGGGCGTCGACACGGAGGCTCGTCCCTCCTTCACGCGTGGGGTGCATTATCCCACCGCCCTTGTCCAGATTTCTTCCAAAGAGCGTTGCTACCTCTTTCGCCTGACCCATGTCTGCATGCCCAGCTCGCTATGCGATGTCTTTGCAGACGCGAATATCTGCAAGGTGGGTCTTGCCTTCCGCGACGACCTGAACGGACTCCGCCGACGCCGGGACTTCACGCCCCGCAACTGCATCGACCTACAAAGTATCATGCGACGGTATGGAATCATGGACATGGGGTTGCAGAAGGCTTTTGCCATCTGCTTTGGTCAGAAGATCAGTAAGGCCCAGCAACTCACGAACTGGGAGAACACGCATCTCACGCCCGAGCAGGCTCGCTATGCCTCGACCGACGCCTGGGCGACCCTGCTCATCTACCTCGACCTGCAGCAGCACGCCATGCTCCCGCCCGCTGAGGCTGAGGCGCTGCGTATTGCAGACTTGGAGCGCATGCAGGCACACCAGCAAGAAGTGCTGGCCGCACGAGAGGCGGAGAATGCTAATTTGTAAATTTGCTAATTTGCCTATAAAAAAAATGACCACTGTCATCCTCAAACCGCATAAGGAGGAGTCCCTCCTGCGCTTTCACCCCTGGGTCTTCTCGGGTGCCATCGCCCGCATCGTTCTCGACCCGGACCATACCGAACCCGAACCCCGCGAGGGCGAACTCGTTGCCGTCTTCTCCTCCGAGAGAAAGGAACTGGGCATCGGCCACTGGGGAGTGGGCAGTATCGCCGTTCGCATTCTGCAGTTCGGGGTGAACGAACTGGAAGACGGATTCTGGAAGGACCGCATCCGTGCCGCCTACCATATGCGCCAGGCGCTGGGTCTCATCCGAGAGGACAACGACACCTACCGCCTCGTTCACGGCGAGGGAGACGGACTGCCGGGACTGGTAGTCGATATCTATGGTGATACAGCGGTAGTCCAGGCGCACAGCGTGGGTATGCACCTCGTGCGTCAGACCGTGGCGGACACGCTCATGAGCGAAGTGCCGGGGCTGAAAGCGGTTTACTACAAGAGCGACGACACCCTGCCTCATAAGGCGCCGATTGAGGGCGACAAGACCGGCTACCTGATAAAACTTGAAACCAGAAACCGGGAACCTGAAAGCTCGGAGTTCTGGTCAACGGAGAACGGACTGCAGTTCCGCATCGATTGGCTGCGGGGTCAGAAGACGGGATTCTTCATTGACCAGCGGGAGAACCGCGCCCTGCTTGAGCGGTACAGCCGAGGACGGGAGGTGCTCAACATGTTCTGCTACACCGGCGGCTTCTCGGTGTACGCAATACGAGGCGGTGCAAAGCGTGTAGTCAGTGTCGATGTAAGTGAGCAAGCCGTTTTGCTCGTGCGCGACAACGTAGCCCATAACTTCCCGGATTGCACAAGCCACGAGGCGGTGGCCGCCGATGCCTTCGACTACCTAGGCGCGAATAAGGAGGCCTTTGACCTCATCATTCTCGACCCACCGGCTTTCGCCAAGCACCGCGATGCCGTCCGTAACGCCCTGCGGGGATACCAGCGACTGAACGCCATGGCGATTCGCCAGATCCGTCCGGGGGGAATTCTGTTCACCTTCTCCTGCTCGCAGGCGGTGGACAAGGAACAGTTCCGGCTGGCGGTGTTCAGCGCGGCGGCCCAAGTGGGAAGACGCGTAAGGATTCTTCACCAGCTTCACCAACCACAAGACCACCCCATCAATATCTACCACCCCGAGGGCGAGTACCTCAAGGGACTGGTGCTGTATATCGAATAAGCAAATAGGCAAATAAGCAAATTCGCAATATGTTAACTATTCATCGTCTCGCGGAGCAGGACTCCGTTCTCAACCAATTCCTCGCGGAGATTCGCTCGGTCGACATCCAGCGCGATCCGCTCCGTTTCCGTCAGAACATCCGCCGTATCGGTTGGATGATGGCGCACGATATCAGTCGCGCCCTTAACTACCACACCATCGACGTCACGACTCCCCTCGGCACGGCATCTGTCTCCGTGCCGGAAGAGCGCATCGTTCTCGGCACCATCATGCGTGCCGGTCTGCCGTTGCATGAGGGATTCCTCGATGTCTTCGACCACGCGGAGAACGCCTTCATCTCTGCCTACCGCCGTGCCGGACGAACCGTGAATGGCGTCACCGAGGTGGAGATTGTGAGCGAGTACCTGGCTGCGCCGGACGTCGAGGGTAAGACGCTGATCCTGGTCGACCCGATGCTGGCTACCGGTCAATCGATGGAGGTAGCCCTTCGCGCCGTTCTCGGTTCTCACGGCACCCCCAAGCACGTCCACCTGGCGGCCGTCATCGCCTGCGAGCAGGCGCTGCAATACCTGGAGGCAAACTTACCGAAAGGGATAGATATCGACCTATGGTGCGCGGCGGTCGATCCGGTGCTGAACGAGCATAAGTACATCGTTCCCGGTCTGGGTGATGCGGGAGACCTCTGTTTTGGCGATAAGCTCTGATAGCGGATGGACTCCTTTGTTCTGCATCGAAGTGACCCCGGCTATCCCTCGCGCCTGCGTGCGTGCGCGGATGCGCCCGATATATTATATGGCATAGGGGCTTTGGACGCTAACCGAGGCCACTTCGTCAGCGTGGTTGGTACCCGACGTGCTACGGAGCGTGCTCGCGCCCTGACCACCACCTTTGTCCGCTCGCTCGCTGCCGCTATCCCCGATCTCACGATTGTCAGCGGCCTGGCTTACGGCATCGATGTAGCGGCCCACCGCGCCGCGCTGGACTGCGGCATCCCGACCATCATCGTACCCGGGCACGGGCTCGACCGCATCTACCCCAGTGTCCACCGACCCGTGGCCGTAGCGGCACTCAGCCGAGGGGGGATCCTGACCGAATACCCGGAGGGAACAGAGATCTACGGTTCTAATTTTCTGAGGCGCAACCGAATCATTGCCGGTCTGAGTGACTGCACGGTTGTGGTCGAATCCGGCGCACGAGGTGGCAGCCTCTGCACGGCCCGACTTGCTCACCGCTATGGCAGACCGGTCTTCACCTTCCCGGGACGACCGTCCGACGAGTCCTCGGAGGGCTGCAACGCCCTCATCCGCGACCATATCGCTTCGCTCATCCTAAACGCCTCCGACCTGATTCACGCGATGCACTGGCACGACTCCCGGCAACTGTCGCTAGACCTGGATTTGGCGAATCCGGATAGTCCGCAAGGCACGGAACCGGATACGCCCCTAGGAGAGGCGATTCTGGCCTACCTGAAACGGGCAGACAATCCGGCGCACATCAACGACATCGTCCATGCCACCCATGCGGACTATGCCACCGTGGCAACGGAACTGATGATGCTTGAGGTGGACTCCCTGATATCCGCTCTGCCCGGAGGACTCTTTATGGCGCAAAATAACGGAAAAAATTAAAAAAAGAACAAAACACTTGCAAATTTGATTTTTTTTTTGTATCTTTGTACCTACTTTGAACCCGAACCCTGAAACATTAAACTATCATACGATATGAATAACATTCTGAAGAACCTCGGAATCATCCTGCTGCTGATTGGATTCCTGTGCCTCGTTGTGTACCACTTTGCATTCCAGGCCAACGCGATTCTCGTTGCATCCCTCGTACTGGAGGTATTTGGTATCCTTGGTTACATTGTAGCAAACCGCTACCTCTAATCCGCACAATTGCCCGAAAATCCCACTGATACTGTCAAGTACCACCTGACAGGCATGTACCGGGACTGGTTCCTGGACTATGCTTCGTATGTCATTCTGGAGCGTGCCGTCCCCGCCATTGAGGACGGTCTTAAGCCTGTGCAGCGACGTATTCTGCACGCGATGCGCAGCGTGGATGACGGCAAGTACAACAAGGTGGCGAATATTGTCGGTCAGACCATGCAGTATCACCCCCACGGAGATGCGTCCATTGGGGATGCCCTGGTGCAGTTGGGTCAGAAGGACCTGCTGATTGACACCCAGGGAAACTGGGGCAACATCCTAACCGGCGATGGTGCTGCCGCTCCCCGATACATCGAGGCGCGACTGAGTAAGTTTGCCCTGGACACGGTCTTCAATCCCAAGACGACCCACTGGATGCTGAGTTACGACGGCCGCAAGAAGGAGCCTGTTCACCTGCCCGTTAAGTTTCCGCTGCTCCTGGCTCAGGGCGTAGAGGGTATCGCGGTCGGACTGAACAGTAAGATTCTGCCGCATAACTTTGTGGAGCTGTGTAATGCGGCGCTGTCGTACCTAAAGAGTGAGGAGTTCACGCTCTATCCCGACTTCCCCACCGGAGGCGAGATTGACGTCACGAACTACCGCGACGGCGAGCGTGGCGGCACCATCCGCATCCGTGCCAAGATCCGCAAGGAGGATGATAACCGCAGCCTGGTCATCACCGAAATTCCCTATGGAACAACGACCAGTAAGATTATCGAGACGATTCTCCGCGCGAATCAGAAGGGCACCATCAAGGTGAAGAAGATAGACGACTTCACGGCCGAGACGGCCAAGATTGTTGTTCAACTGGCGCCCGGGAGTTCGTCCGACAAGGCGATTGATGCCCTGTACGCCTTCACGGACTGTGAGGTCAATATATCCCCCAACTGCTGCGTGATTGAGGACCGCAAGCCGGTCTTCACGAACATATCGACCCTGCTGCGCAAGTCGGTGGATCACACCCGTGAGTTGCTCCGCTGGGAGCTACAGATTGAGGAGAGCGAACTGCTGGAGCAGCTGTTCTACACCTCGCTGGAGCGCATCTTCATCGAGAATCGCATCTATAAGGAGCCCGGCTACGAGCAAGCACCCGACCGCGAGAAGCTGATTGCGTTCGTGGACGAGGCCCTGATACCCTATAAGGCCAAGTTGGTCCGCGAGGTCCGTCGGGAGGATATCGAGCGGCTGTTCGAGATCCGCATGATTCGCATCACGCGATTCGACTCGAAGAAGGCGGACGAGCTCATAAGGGATATTAAGAAGAAACTGGATGCCTGCCGGCATAACCTGACGCACCTGACGGAATACACCATTGCCTGGTTCGAGATGCTACGCGCCAAGTACGGCGAAGACCATCCCCGCCTGACGGAGGTGAGGAACTTCGCCACCGTGAATGTCAAGGCGGTAGTGGAGGCGAATCTGAAGCTATATATAGACCGTGAGCAGGGCTTCATCGGGACGGGTCTGCGCAAGAACGAGTTCCTCTGCCCGTGCTCCGAGATGGACGACCTGATTGTGTTCCACCGAGACGGCAAGTACCGCATCGTCCACGTGGCCGAAAAGCTCTTTATTGGCACCGATATCCTCCACGTCGACATCTTCCACCGTGGCGACGACCGCACAACCTATAACGTGATTTATCGCGATGGTAAACCCGGAGGCGTGAACTACTGGAAGCGCTTTGCCGTAACGGGTGTGGCGCGTGATAAGGACTACGACCTGACCCAGGGCAAGCCGGGCAGTCGTGTTCTCTATTTCTCCGTCAATCCGAATGGCGAAAGTGAGGTAGTCCGCATCCAGCTCAAGCCCATGCTCCACCTCAAGAAAGATGACTACCTGATGGACTTTGGCACGCTCGCCATCAAGTCGCGCACCGCTCGCGGCAATGTCCTGACCCGTTACGAGATCAAGTCCGTCAGCTTCAAGCAGAAGGGCACCTCCTCGCTAGGCGGGCGTCAGGTATGGTTCGACCCCGATATTCTCCGCCTGAACTACGATGGTCACGGTACGTACCTAGGTGAGTTCAAGGACGACGACCGCATCCTGGTGCTGATGGATAACGGCGATTATTACCTCAACTCCTTTGACCTAACGGCCCACTTCGAGCGCGGATTTGTGCGCATCGAGCGTTTTGACCCGGATAAGGTATGGTCGCTGGCCATGTGGAACGATGAGTTGAAGTTCTATTACGGCAAGCGTTTCACGCTGGACGCCACGCCGAAGCCCCAGAACATGCTTGGTGCGAGTGCGGAGTCCCGCATCTGCGTGCTGACGGATAGTCCCGAGCCGCAATTCCTCGTTCACTTCACCGAAGAGTTCCGTCCGGACCAGACCATCGACATGAACCTGTTCATCGACGTGAAGTCGCCAAAGGCAAAGGGCAAGCGTATCTCCACCTACCCCATTGCTTCCATCGAGGACATCTCGCCCGAACCGCCCGCTCCCGAAGAACCCGAAGGGGAGCCGGATGAGAAAAACGAAGAAACGGAAATAAACGATACGACCGAAGCATCGGAAATCAAAGTTGAAATCTCTGCCGTCATGCCCCCCGACAGTTTGCCTAAGGAGTCGGATAACGAGGGTCAGGACGCCACCCAACTAAGCCTATTCTAACCATGGAACAGACCGAACAGACAAACAACCTGGAACCAGAAACCAGGAACCTGAAACCTGAAACCGAAAAGAACCTGCAGCCGTCGGTTTCCCAACGATTGCAGGCTCATCGTCACGGTGCGCACACCAACTTCTACGATCCGAATAACCCTGTCTTCAACAAGGATCACACGGAGGAGCGTTCGAAGCAGATCCTGGCGGCACTGTTTTTCATCTCGGGGATTATCTTCGTCATTTGGTGGGTGCTATCCACCTTCTAGAATCGGAATTCAATCTTCTGGTAATACACTTCACCCGGGCGTAGGATGACGTTCGGGAAGGAGGGACAGTTCACGGCGTTAGCCACGGGCTGGCACTCCAGGCAGACCGCATGGCGTACGTCGTAGCGGTTTCCGCTCTTGCCGACATTTGGTTCGATCCAGTTGCCGGTATAGACCATCATGGCGGGCATATTGCTATAGACGTCCATATGTCGGCCGTCGGCCTCAAGAGTGGCCATGTGGTGCATCTCGCCCTCTTTCTCTACGGGTCCCCAGTACCAGCCGTTGTCGATTCCACGCCAGGGTGCAAAGACCGGGTCGTCCCAGCGGTCAGCGAGCTTCGTAGGCTGGCGGAAATCCATCGGTGTACCGTCTACAGAGGCAATTTCACCGGTCGGAGCCTGACTGTCGTCCACGGGCGTATAGCGGTCTGTGTGTACGGTCAGCAGGTGTGCGCCGACGTTACCGCTGCCCTCGCCGGCCAGGTTGAAGTAGGCATGGTTGGTGAAGGCGCAGGGGGTAGGATGGTCGGTCTTGGCCTCGGCGGTGATGCGGAGGGTGTTATCTCTAGTGAGTTGGTAGGTGACATATACATCCAGGTTGCCGGGGAATCCCTCCTCGCCGTCCACGCTACGGTAGTGGAGCGAGACGGAGTAGAGGCTCTGGCCGACGCAATCCCAAATCTTCTCGTTGAATCCGCTGATGCCGCCGTGGTTGCAGTTGGTGCCGTTATTGATGGGCACATGGTACTCCACACCGTCGATGGAGAACTTGCCGTCCTTGATTCGGTTCGCGACGCGGCCGATCATGGCATTGAAGTAGGTCTCCTTTGACTGCCACTCCTCCATGGTGCGGAAGCCGAGCACGATATCCGCCTTCTCGCCGTGGTCGTTAGGAACCACGAGGCGAAGGATCTTCGCCCCGTAGTTACTGATCTCGCACTCCAGTCCATTGGGGTTCCGGAGCACATAGGTTTGTATCTTCTGCATAAGCAAATAAGCAAATAGGCAACCTAGCACACCTTGCGGGCGCCGTCTCCGATTTGGGCGACGTAGAACTCGGGGTTGATGCCGGTCTTGCGTTCGTAGTTAGCGCCGACCTCAGCCTGGAAACGGTCGATAGCCTCATCGCGGACGAGGCTGACGGTGCAACCGCCGAAACCGCCGCCGGTCATGCGGCTACCGATGACTCCGTCAATCTTCCAGGCCTCCTCGGCCATGGTGTCGAGTTGGAGTCCGGTCACCTCGTAGTCGTCGCGGAGGCTGACATGGCTCTGGCACATCAGGCGGCCGAAGCGCTCGATCTCGCCCTTCTTGAGCGCGGCGACGGCATCGGCGGTGCGCTGCACCTCGCTGACCACGTGCCGGGCCCGCTTGTAGGCAATAGGATCCTTGATGACGCTGCCAATCTGGTCGAAGTCAGCCATGCTCAGGCTGGCGAGGTTCTTGAGTTCCGGTCGAACGGTGCGGAGGGCGGATAGGGCGGCAGCACACTGGTCGACGCGGTCGTTATAGGCGCCGCTGTCAAGGTGGTGGGGGCTGTGGGTGTTAGCAATGACGACCTTGATGCCGTCCAGCTTCACAGGCACGTGCTCGAACTCGAGCGTGTCGCAGTTCAGGTGGATGGCGTGATCCTTCTTGCCCCAGCTGGAAGCGAACTGATCCATGATGCCGCAATTGACGCCGGCGAACTCGTGTTCGGCCAGTTGTCCAATCTTAGCGAAGTCGGTGTGGTTGTAATTCAAGCCGAGGATATCGTTGGCTGCGAAGGCGGCTACGACCTCAAGTGCGGCGCTGCTGCTCAGTCCTGCACCGGCGGGCACGTTACCCCAGATGAGGATATCGTAGCCCTGGGGGAAGGCGTGACCCTGGCGGATATACCAGGCCATGCAGCCCATCGGGTAGTTGACCCAGCTCTTGTCGGGCAGGGGTGTGGTCATGTGGTCGATGTCGACCTCAACAATCTGAGGCATGTTGAGGCTCTTGAAACGCATCTGGTGGCTGCCATTCGGCGCCACGAGCATGTAGGTGCCAAAACTCAGTGCGCACGGGAACACATAGCCACCGCAGTAGTCTACGTGTTCGCCGATGAGGTTCACTCGACCGGGGCTGAAATAAACAGCCGTTGCTTCCTTAGCATACGCGTTCTTGAACGCGGATTTCAGTTCATTTACTTCCATGGTAATATGGGTTAAAGGGTTAATAGGTTAACAGGTTAACGGTTAGGGGTTAGTGGATGAGGTTATGTCCCGTCATCTCCTTAGGTTGCTCGATGCCCATGATATGGCAGAGACTGGGTGCCACGTCGGCGAGGATTCCGTTCTCGACCTTAGCATCCTTGTGGTCCCTGGATACATAGACGAAGGGCACGGGATTGAGGCTGTGGGCCGTGTTCGGTGTGCCGTCGGGGTTGATAGCGTTGTCGCAGTTACCGTGGTCGGCGATGACGATAGCCTCGTAGCCGTGTTCGAGGCAGGCGTCCAGCACCCGCTGGCTGCAGAGGTCGATGCAACGAACGGCCTTCTCGATAGCGCTGTAGACACCGGTGTGGCCAATCATGTCGCCGTTTGCGAAGTTGAGGGTGATATAGTCGTACTTCTCCGTAGCAATAGCGGCCACGAGTTTCTCGGTGACCTCCGGTGCGGACATCTCGGGCTGCAGGTCGTAGGTGGGCACCTTGGGGCTGGGCACCAGGATACGGTCTTCGCCCGGGTACTCGGCTTCGCGTCCGCCGTTGAAGAAGAACGTGACGTGGGCGAACTTCTCCGTCTCGGCAATGCGGAGCTGCTTGCGGCCGAGCTTGCTCACCACCTCGCCCAGGGTGTTGGTGACGTTCTCCTTGGGGAAGAGAATATGGAGTCCGGTGAAACTGCTGTCGTAGGGGGTCATGCAGTAGTATTGGAGGTTCGGGATGGTCTTCATTCCCTGTTCGGGCATATCCTGCTGGGTGAGGACGATGGTGTTCTCCTTGGCGCGGTCGTTGCGGTAGTTGAAGAACAGCACCACATCGCCGGCCGATATCCGTCCGTCCACCGCGGTGTTGACCAGCGGCTCCATGAACTCGTCGGTGTCCTTATGCTCCTCGGTGTGGCGGGCATAGCAGCCCTCGACGGCAGCGACCATATCGGTCTCGGGTCGTCCGATGCCGTTCACGAGCTGGTCGTACGCCACCTTGATACGTTCCCAGCGCTTATCGCGGTCCATGGCATAGAATCGACCGATGATGCTCGCGATGTGGGCGCCGGTCTGGTTGCAGAGGGCCTGGATGGTGCGGATATAACCGACGCCGCTCTTGGGGTCGGTATCACGGCCGTCCATGAAGCAGTGCACCATCGTCTGCGCGCCGATACCGTACTTGCCGGCAATGCCAATCAGGCACTCCAGGTGCTCGAGGCTGCTATGCACGCCACCGGTAGAAGTCAGACCCATCAGGTGCAGTTTGCAGCCATGCTGCTTGGCGTAGGAGAAGGCGCTGACAATCTCGGGGTTGCTCTCAATGCTTCCGTCCTTGATGGCGCGGTTGATTTTCACGAGGTCCTGGTAGACCACGCGTCCTGCGCCGATGTTCAGGTGTCCAACCTCGCTATTGCCCATCTGTCCATCGGGCAGGCCCACATTCTCGCCGCTGGCCTGCAGCTGGCTGTGCGGGTAGGTAGCGAGCAGTTTGTCCCAGTTAGGTGTGGGAGTCTGGTAGATTACGTCGGCCTTATCTTTTTTTCCGATCCCCCAGCCGTCCAGGATCATCAGTAGTGCTTTACTCATATCGTTAGTGTTTATAATAGCTTGCTAATTCACGTTTGGCCTCCGCCTCCTTGATGCTCGCCCGCTTGTCGTACTCATGCTTACCCTGGCAGAGGCCTATCTCCAGCTTTGCGAGGCCCTTCTCGTTAATGAACAGCGCGAGGGGGATGATGGTCTTGCCGGTGTCCTTGACCGCACGGCTGAGCCGACGCAGCTCCTTGCGCTGCAGCAGCAGTTTCCGGTCCCGTCGGGGGGCATGATTGGCATAACTGCCGAATCGGTATTCCGAGATGTTCATCCCCTTGACCCACAGTTCGTTTCGGTCGAAGAGGCAGAATGTGTCCACCAGGCTGACCTTACCCTCGCGGATGGACTTTATCTCCGTCCCCTGCAGGCAAATGCCGGCCGTCAGTCGGTCCAGCACCTCGTAGTCGTAGGTCGCCCGCCGATTCTTGATATACACATCGCTCTTCTGTATCATCAGATTACTTCCCTATCCATCTCCCGGTAACTGATTGCCTCCCCGATATCCTGAATTTGTATATCGTCGTGTCCATTCAGGTCCGCTATCGTTCGTGCCACCTTCAGTATCCGATCGTGCGCTCGGGCCGAAAGACCCAGTTTTGTCATCACCATCTCCAAACGCTTTTCCCCCTCGGCATCCAGCCGACAAAATTCCCGTACCTGACGGGAAGACATCTGCGCATTGCAATGGATGGGGAGTTTTGCGGTCTTATTATATTCACGGAACCGCTCCTCCTGGCGCTTACGAGCCCTCATAACACGCTCCCTTATGCTAGCGCTACTCTCACCGGGATGCTCGTCCCGCAACTTATCGTAGCTCACGGCCTCTATCGGGCACTGGATGTCGATTCGGTCGAGGAATGGACCGCTAATTCGACTCCTGTACCGGTATATCTGTCCGGGCGTACATGTACAGGGATGGGCAGGGTTATTCTCGCCATAGTGACCGCACGGACAGGGATTCATGGCGGCCACCAGCATAAATGAAGCCGGATACTTGACCGTCATAAGATTGCGAGCAACCGTTATTTCCCGGTCCTCCAGGGGTTGTCGAAGGACCTCCAGCACCGAACGGCGAAACTCAACACATTCGTCCAGGAACAGCACGCCATTATGCGCCAGACTGATTTCGCCCGGATGCGGGTTATTGCCGCCCCCCACCAGCGTCACATCCGTCACCGTGTGATGCGGACTACGGAACGGACGTTGGCAAATCAGGCTCTCGTTCTTTGCGGCATGGGCCTTCTTGTTCATCAGTCCCGCTACCGAGTGAATCTTGGTCGTCTCCAGGGCTTCCGCCAGCGTCATCGGTGGCAGGATGGTCGGCAGCCGTTTCGCCATCATCGACTTACCGGCGCCCGGAGGGCCCACCATGATCATATTGTGCCCACCAGCAGCCGCCACCTCCATCGCTCGACGTACCTGTTCCTGCCCGCGAACGTCGCTGAAGTCCGCCTCGGTGTCATAAGCCTGCTCGGTCAACATCTTCGCGACATCTACCTTCGTGGGTTGCAGCTCCAACTCACCGTTCAGCAGCATCATCACTTCCGGCAACGAATGGAGCCCATATACCTCCAGCCCATCCACCACAGCCGCTTCCTCCGCGTTCTCTTCTGGCAGGATGATACCTTTGAAGCCTTGCTCTTTGGCACACAGTGCAATCGGCAGCACGCCCCGGATGGGTTGCAACGTACCGTCCAGCGACAGTTCACCCATGATCATGTAATCCCCCAATCGCTGGGTACGGACCTGCTCTTCGCCGGCCAACATCCCGATGGCTATCGGCAGGTCGTAGGCCGCGCCCTCTTTGCGGATATCCGCCGGAGCCAGATTGATGGTATACATCCGGCGGGGGACATCCAACCCATTCACCATGAGGGCGGACAGAATTCGCTCGTGGCTCTCCTTCACCGCATTGTCCGGCAGTCCCACCAGGGTAAAATCATACCCCGGCATGGCGTGGCACTCGATGGTCACCATCACCGCATCCACCCCTACCGGAGCAGCGCCATACACCTTAACGAGCAACGAAGCAGCCATAAGCAATCAGCAGCTCAAAAAAGTTTATATCATTTAAGCGTACAAAGATACAAAAAAAAATCGAAATTTGCAAGCAAAAATCGATTTTTTTGTCTATTTCTTTTGTTGCCTCTCTTTTCCTTCCGTTATTCTACCGCTTTCCCCGTTATTATCTCTCGGCTGTGTGACAGCCTCTTTTGGGTGCAAAACGGAATAAAGATTGCAGGCTGCATAAGGGTGGTTTTGTTAAGCAGAGTTTGCAAAATCGAGAAAATAAATCGGTTTTCGGGAAAAGGTTTGCTTTTTTCGAATATTTTTTGTAACTTTGCATAACATTTTGCGTGACGCATTTTGCGCGATGAATAAAACAAACTGATTATGAGCGATTTGTACAATCCATTTCTGGTTTATGGATACGAGAGTCCCGAGTTCTTTTGCGACCGGGAGGCAGAAACCAAGGCACTTTGTGACTCTTTAGTGAGTGGCAATAATATTACCCTGCTCAGCCCTCGCCGAATCGGGAAAAGCGGACTGATCCATAATGCCTTCTATTATCTGCGCCAGCAGGATTATGCATGTTTCTACGTGGATATCTATTCGACGAACTGCCTGAGCGATTTTGTCAAACGGTTGGGTGTCGCTGTACTGGGCAAATTGGACACTCCGGTTCAGAAGGCGGAAGGATTCATCACGCGTTTCTTCCGTAGTTGCCAGGTTACGTTCTCCGTCGATGCCTTCGGTTCTCCGCAGGTTAGCCTGAATATTCTGCCCCAGCAGGAGGAACGCACGCTCGAAGAGATTTTTGCCTATATCGCCCAATCCGGACGGCGGTGCTTTATCGCTCTGGATGAGTTTCAGCAGGTGGCTGAGTATCCGGAGAAGAATGTCGAGGCGCTCCTTCGCACCTATATCCAACAGACACATACCGTTCAGTTTATCTTCTCGGGCAGCAAGCTCCACATGATGTCCGAGATGTTCGACTCGCCCAAGCATCCCTTCTATCGCTCGACAGAACGAATCCCTCTTTATCCGTTGGATGAGGACAAGTATTATGCTTTTGCCGCCGAGCGGCTATCTCCGGTGGGCGTGGACCTACCGAAGATGGTATTCCACACGCTGTATACGATGGTGGATGGGGTGACGTGGTATGTCCAGTCGCTGCTGAACCGGCTCTATCGGATGCGTCCGGCGGTGGTAACCGAAGAGAATATTATGGAGGCTGTCCGGCAGGTTATTTGCTCTGAGTTAGACGGATATAAGCATCTTTATCACCTGCTGACCCGCACGCAAGCTGCCGTTCTGGAGGCTGTCGCTCGGGAGAAGCTGGTGCGTGAGCCGCAATCGGGTAATTTCCTGAAACAGTATAACCTGAAGTCCGCCAGCGGAGTCCAGCGTGCGTTGGATAGCCTCGTTCGAAGTGAATATGTTTATCGCACCGACGAGGGCTATATCGTTTACGACCGCTTCTTCGCTATCTGGCTCCGGGAGAAGGACACTTTCTAACGCTTGGTTTTTGCCAACCTCACTTTGCAAAATCGAGAAAATAAATCGGTTTTCGGGAAAAGGTTTGCTTTTTTCGAATATTTTTTGTATATTTGCACGCTTGGCAGGTACAAAAATGAAGCGTGTTGCTCTGTTCATAGTACTATTGTTGCCCATGTGGGTGCGTGCGCAAGGATATGACTCAGCTCAGTTGGCGGAGGATTACGTGACGGCGAGTTTGGTGGTAGTAGACCCCGGAGAGGTGCTGTATTCCACCCTGGGGCATGCCTGCCTGCATATGCAGTGCCCCACGTTCGGCAAGGACCTCTTCTACACCTACGAGGGCGAGCCCGTGCAGGATCAGGTGTGGACCTTCCTGAAGGGTGACCTAAAGATGGGGATGTTCGCCCTGACGAAGGAGGATTTCCTCCGGGCCTATCGGGATGAAAAACGGGGCGCACGGGAATACGTGCTCAACCTGTCGCCGGAGCAGGAACTCCGGTTGTGGCAGGTGTTGGACGAGAGAGTGGCACAGGGGCCCTACCTGCCCTACGATTATTTCCATCGGGGTTGCGCCAAGGCGGTGGTGACGGTGGTGAAAGAGGCGTTGGGAGCCGATAGCATCCAATATGCCCCCTGGCCGGAACGGTATGTAAGGGAGACCCAGCGGGAACTGGTACGGGATGCGATGGGGAACAGTCCCTGGAGTGCTTTTGAGTTATACTGCCTGATTGGGGCGGATGGCGACCGGAGTTGTTCGCCCGAGCAGAAGTTGATTGTACCGACAGACCTCGTGGAGGTGTGGCAGCAGGCGAACGTGGATGGACGGCCGCTGCTGATCGGACAAGCACAGGAACTCATTCCCTCCTTCCCGCCGCAGGAAGCCCCGTGGTTGACCCCCCTGCTGGTAGCAATCGGGCTGTTGATTGTGTCGTGGTGGACACCCTATCCGATGCTTGCGGTTCAGACCATATTGGGACTGGTGATGACCTATCTGGTCGTGTTCTCCAAGTTGCCCTGTACGGACTGGAACTGGCTGATTATCCCCTTCAATCCCCTGCCTGCCCTGTTGTGGCATTGGCGGCGGTATTGGGCTCTGCCATGGGCCGGAGTGCTGGGCGTGTGGTGCCTGACGATGATCGTCTGGCCGCATCACTTGGTCGATTGGAGTCAGGTCGTATTGACCGCAGCGATGATGGTAGTGCTGGTGAAAAACAGTAGAGTTCCGAAAAAGTTGAAATGATGAGTGAAATCAAGATATTTATCAGTAGTGTGCAGGCGGAGTTCACGGAGGAGCGGCGGCTTCTGTTCGACTATATCCGGCAGGATGTGTTGCTCGGGCAGTTCTTCACGCCCTTTATCTTTGAGAATATGCCGGCGGCGGACTTGACGGCCCAGCAGGCTTATCTGCAAGAGGCTGCTGACTGCGATATCTATCTTGGGTTGTATGGTCTAAGTTATGGTTTTGAGGATGCAGAGGGTGTCTCTCCGACGGAGCGCGAGTACGACATAGCCACCCAGCATCATGCACATCGGTTGGTATACATTTTGGACACAGCCGAGCCGCGCCACCCGAAGGAGCAGGCCCTAATTGCAAAGGTGGAGCAGGATGTGGTGCGCCGCACCTTTACGAATTTTGAAGACCTCCGCACAGCGGTTTACACCTCCTTGGTGCGCTATCTGGAGGAGAAAGAGATTATACGGAAACTGCCGTTCGATGCATCAGCACATCCTGGGGCGACTCTGGATGACCTTGATTCTGAGCGCATCCGCAAATTCGTCCGGAAGGCGAAGGCCAGACGAGGGCTAAAAATTAGTGAAGATGACTCAATCGAGCAAATTCTCTCTCATGTCAATCTTCTGACCGATGACGGACGTGTCACCAACGCAGCCCTGTTGCTTTTTGCGGCCAATCCTCAACGTTACTTTCGCCCGTCAGAAGTTAAGTGTGCGCAATTCTTTGGCACAAAGGTCGAGAAGCCCATTAAGAATTATCAAGTGTATGAAGGTACACTCTTTGAAATGATTCAGTCAGCCATCGCCTTTGTCATGTCCCGAATTGATGCCTATGTCGGACAGCGTGATTCGGGAGTGGAGAGCCCCATCCAATACGAGATTCCGGAGTCCGCCGTAACGGAGGCGATTGTCAATGCCGTTGCCCATCGCGATTACACCAGCAATGCCAGCGTGCAGGTGATGCTCTTCCGTGACCGTCTGGAGGTATGGAATCCAGGGCGTCTACCATACGGATTAACAACGAGTCGGCTTGCTCAACTGCACTATTCCGATCCCACAAATCCAATGATTGCCCACCCGCTTTTTCTTACCGGTGATATTGAACATCTCGGCACCGGCACGACTGACTTGATAACTGCTTGTGTGGAGGCCGGACTGCCGACTCCGGAATTCCATCAGGAAGAAGATTTCCGTGTAATCATCTGGCGCAAGAAAAGTAACAAAGTTGACTCAAAAAGTAACAAAGCTGACTCAGAAAGTAACAAAGCTGATTCAGAAAGTAACAAAGCTCCAGTACGACTGACCAAGAAGCAACAACTCGTCGTTGAATTCCGCAC
>X369_Koala__coassemble_42_pt1 | contig 31986 bp, 26 predicted proteins | sample X369_Koala__metabat2_high_PE_004 | metagenome-assembled genome bin X369_Koala | reverse complement strand
AAAAACGCAGCATAACGCTCGTAAGCAGTTTCCGAGAAACCCCGCCCGTCCCCAACGGGCTCACCAATCTCCGGCCCCGGACCTACGGTTTCCTGGAAACTCTTACTCGCTACTCCTGTTTTTTCGCTCAAGCAAGCTTGGTCATCCCGCCTAACCCTAATCCACACCACTACGTGGTTGCTGCTTGAACAAAATACTCGCTATCGCTCGACAAAATGCCCTCGCTGAAGCTCGGGTAAAAAATATATCCCTTATAGGCGGAAGCCGCTCCTCCCGTTCCGTCGGGAGGACGCTCCGGGTTTACTTTTGCTTTTCGCTTCGGGACAAAAAGAAGTTTGATAGAGCGGCAGAAGGGACCTTCGGACAGAATCCGAAGGCACAGTGGCTCAAAAGCCGGGAAAGCGCCGCAGGTGAAGGAGCGCCGCGGATGGCGCTCCGAGCGAAGCGCCCGAGGAGTACCCACTCCGAGGAACAGCGCAAGCATAGAACAAAACATACCCAAAAACGAAGCGAAGCGGAGACCGAGCAAAGCGAGGCAGCAGAGGGGGATAATGGCGGGGCAGGAGAAGCAGCGGAAAGACAACGGAAAAACGCAGCAGATAGCTATGTAAGATAAAATAAAGATATTTTAAAGCGACAAAGGAGCAATTTTGAACGGTTATAGAAAAAAACTATGTATACAGCACATGATAAGATGGCGGAACTGATCAGTCAGGATCCGGAGGCGTTGCAGACGATCAGTCGATTTGGGTTACCGCTGGGCGTGGGAGAGAAGTCGATAGACCAGGTGTGCCACGAGCACGAGCTGGACACGACCACGTTCCTGACGATCATCAACTACAACTACAAGTCCGCAGCGGTGCAGCAGATTCCCTACGAGGAACTGAGTCTCCCAGCGCTGATGGAGTACCTGAAGAACACCCACGCGTACTTCTTCGAGTTCAGTCTACCGGAGATAAGGCAGAAGCTGATTGAGAGTCTCAACCTGGCGGCAGGGGACAGCCAGATGCCGATACTGATCATCCGGTTCTTCGACGAGTGGGTGAGTGAAATCAACATCCACATGGCCCACGAGAACGAGCGGCTGTTCCCGTACATCCAGAGCCTGCTGCGCGGTGAGCGACCGATAGCGGAGAGCATCGATAAATACGAGCACCAGCACAGTTTCGTGGACGACACGCATATCGCGACGAAACTGACGGAGCTCAAGAACATGATCATCAAGTACTACCCGGCGCAGAACAACCTGCTGAACAGCGCGCTATACGACATCTTCCGCACGGAACAGGAGCTGTCGACGCACTGCTCGATAGAGGACAACATCCTCCTGCCGGCGGTGAAGCTGCTGGAGCGGCGGGGATTCCACACCCACGCCCCCAAGCAAGTGCCGGAGACGCAGAGTTCGGAGCTGAGCGATCGCGAGCGGGATGTGCTGGTAGAGGTGGTAAAGGGCCATAGTAACAAAGAGATAGCGGACATCCTGTGCATCAGCGTGCATACCGTCATCACCCATCGCAAGAATATCGCCGCCAAGCTGGACATCCACTCCACCGCGGGACTGACGGTGTATGCGATTCTGAATAAGCTGGTGGACATCGAGGCGATGAAGGGGTAAGGGGGGAGCGGTTAACGGTTAGCGGTTAAAGGATGTTACGGAGGGTGCAGAAATATATACGCGATCACGAGTTGCTGAGGCAGGGGGAGAGGGTCGTTGTGGGGCTGAGCGGAGGAGCGGATAGCGTGGCGCTGCTGGACGTGCTGTGCCGAGGGGGATATGAGCCGGTGGCGGCGCACTGCAACTTCCACCTGCGCGGTGAGGAGAGCGAGCGAGACGAGCAGTTCTGCCGAGAGCTGTGTGAAAGCAAGGGGGTGAAACTGCATGTCCGGGAATTTGACACGAAGACCTACGCCAGCGAGCATAAGCAGAGCATCGAGATGGCGGCGAGGGAGCTGCGATACGCATGGTTCGAGGAGCTGGCAGACGAGGAAAGGTGCGAGCGGATTGCCGTGGCGCACCACCAGAACGACCAGGCAGAGACGGTACTGATGCACCTAAAGCGCGGAACGGGACTAAAGGGACTGCAAGGGATGCTGCCGAAGACGGGACGGGTCATTCGACCGCTACTGTGCACGACGCACGACTATATCGTGCATTACCTGAGGGACATAAGGCACATCGAGTGGGTGGAAGACTCGACCAACAGCGACACGAGCATCCGGCGAAACGCGGTGAGGGAGATGCTACAGACGTGGAGCAAAGCAGAGATAGAACATGTGGCGAAGACGGCAGAGATTGTGCAGGGGTATGTGACGGAGTTGACGAAGCACTACGGGATTATTGGGAAACCGCTCGGGCACAGCCAAAGCGCGGAGTACTTCAACCGGAAGTTCCGGCACGAGGGGCAACTGGCGGAGTACAGCATGTACCCGCTGGAACGGATAGAGGACGTGGAGAAGTTGTGGCGGGAGAAGAGACTGGACGGGCTGAATGTCACGATACCCTACAAGGAGGCGATTATCCCGCACCTGGATGAACTGGACGAGACCGCAAAAGAGATTGGAGCCGTGAATGTGGTGAAGATAGCAGAGGGAAAGAAGAAAGGCTATAACACGGACGCGGCGGGGTTCATGAAGGCCATCCGGCCGCTACTACGAGGGGAGGAGAAGACGGCGGCGGTGCTGGGAAGCGGAGGAGCGAGCAAAGCCGTGTGCTACGGACTGGGGAAGCTGGGGATAAAGTCGACAGTCGTTAGTCGAAAGCCGAAAGATGGGCAGATAGGATACGAGGCGTTGAAGCCGGAAGAGTACGACATCATCGTCAACGCCACTCCGGTAGGGATGGCTCCGAACATAGACGCGTGTCCGCCCATAAATACAGAGGCGATTCGCGCGGGACAGATAGTATTCGACTGCATCTACAACCCCGAGGAGACGGTGCTGCTGCAGAAAGCGGCAGAACAGGGAGCGAGGACAAGCAACGGGAAGACGATGCTGCTCGGGCAGGCCGAGGAGGCGTGGCGGATTTGGGAAACGAAACGCGCAAGCGCTACGAAAACGAAAACGACCAGGAAACGTCCTGGAGCGAAAAAAACGAAAATATGAAGACATTACTATTTATTCTGCTACAAGCAGTGATGCCGGCTCAGGGAGAGCAGGCGATTGTGTACCACATGCCGTATACGGAGATTGCCGTAGAGGTGAACTACGAGCGTCAAATTCGCGAGGCGGGTCCGTATGCCCGCTACGCGAGACAGATGCTGGGAGTAGACAACGCCGTGATGAAGGGCGACACCGTGTACGTGCTGGGGCACATGGATGCACACACCCGTACAACGGCGGATGCCAACCGAGTCTATAAGGTGGACGCAGAAGACGGAGTCGGGATGCAACTGCTGAGTCTGGACAAGAACGGCGTACTGTGCGGATACAACACAAAGAGTGTAAAGGTTCCAAGTTCAAGGCTCAAGGTTCCAGGTGCGAAAGAACAGGTTCCAGGTTCCAGGTTTCAGGTTCCAGGTGCGAAAGAACAGGTTCCAGGTATGGGGCCGAGGATGGAGCCGAGGATGGAGCCCCTACCTGCTCCGCTATCGGAAGATGCGCTGAAGGACACGACGGCCCATGCCCGAGCCGCAGCGGTAGCCAAGCAGATCCTGCAGCTACGCGAAGCCCGGACGTATATCCTGCTGGGCGAGAGCGAGCATCAGCCGAGCGATGGTGCCGGAATAGAAGCATTGCTGCGCGGCATTGACGAGCAAGAGCGGGCGCTGACGGCGCTGTTCATGGGACATATCCGTCGCGAGCCGCAGAGGAAGGTGCTGTACTACGCTCCCAACGAGAGCACGCAGGCGATACTGGGACGCTTCGACGAGCAACACGGCATCACGGACGAGAACGGTGTCGGTCAACCCATCATCCTGACCATCACGGCTAATCCGCAAAGGATGTCTGCCGCCACACCGGACAAGAAGAGCAAGAAAGCGCCGGTGGCCAGTCCGATATACTACAACCTGCCGGGCAGTGCAGACTACCAGCTCCGGCTGGGCGAAGACGTGATGGCCGAGCGCACGATAGCCGTTGCCCAACTGGGTGTAGCGATTCCGCTGACCCGCGAGTTGCTGACAGAGAACACCCATATCCAGCTGGATAACAAGACCGGAAACATCCTGAGTATCACCAAGAAATGAGACGCACAATCCTCATACTGACCACCCTACTGCTGCTAGCCGGAGCGAGCAAGGCACAGGAGTTGCGCATGCAGGTAACGATGAATACGCAGCAGATAGACGGAAGCAACAAGCAGGTGTTCGAGACGCTGAAGGCCTCGATAGAGGACTTCTATAACGGGACGGTGTTCACGACGATGACCCTCAAGACGACCGAGCAAATCGAGTGCAACATGCTGCTGGTGGTCAACAGCGTAACGACCGACGGACTGATGAAGTGCACGATGACGCTACAGAGCAAGCGTCCCGTATTCAACTCGGCCTACAAGACCACCGTCATCAACTACCAGGACAAGAGTTTCAACTTCATGTACCAGGAGTACGACCGATTGGACTACGACAACAACCGATACACGACGAACCTGGTGGCGCTGCTGGCCTACTACGCTTACCTCATCATTGGTCAGGACCTGGACACCTACGAGAGACTGGGCGGACAGGCGTGCTTCGAGCAGGCGCGGCAGATCAACGCGCTGTGTCAGACGGCGACGATGGAGGGCGACGAGTACTCCGGTTGGCAAGCCACCGTGGGTAGCCGCAGCCGGTACCTATATATATCGAACATGATGGACGAAGCCTTCCGTCCCTATCGCGAATACGTGTACGAGTACCACCGTCTGGGACTGGACCGCATGGCGGACAACGTAGCCGCAGGACGGGCCAAGATAGCCGAGAACATCGGTGTACTCCGCACTTGCTACAACGCCCGACCGGCCACGTATATCATCAACACCTTCCTGGACGCAAAGAACCAGGAGTACGTGGATATATTCAGCAAGGGAACCACGGAGGAGAAGAAGAAAGTCGTAGCGGTACTGGAGGCGGTAGACCCCACCCGCTCTGACGAATACGACCAGATCAATCCATAATGCTAAGTCACCTGCACATAGAGAACTACGCGCTCATTCGGCATCTGGATATCGACTTCGAGTCGGGATTCAGCACGATAACGGGTGAGACGGGCGCCGGCAAGAGTATCATCCTGGGGGCGCTGGGGCTCGTGATGGGCGCCAAGGCCGATGCGGGCGTCATCACGGAGGGCGAGAAGCTGTGCGTGATTGAGGCGGAATTTCGGGATGGCGACACGGATATCCTCGTGAGACGGGAGTTACACGCGGAGGGAAGGAGTCGGAGCTTCGTGAACGACGAGGTGGTGAGTCAGGCCGAACTGAAGACCCTGGCGGCGAAGATGATAGACATCCACAGTCAGCACGAGAACCTGCTACTGAGCGACGACAGTTTTCAGCTGAGCGTCGTGGACAACCTTGCGAGGAATGAGCAGGAGCGGGAGACGTATCACAAGGCCTGGGAGCAGCACGAGAGCCTGGCGGCGAGGTTGAGCGAGTTGCAACGCCGAGCCGTCAAGGACACGCAGGAGGAGGACTATATCCGCTACCAGGCAGAGGAGCTACAGAAAGCCCACCTGAGCGACGGAGAGGAACAGGAGCTGGAGCAGGAGGTATATCGGCTGAGCCATGCGGACGAGATTGCGCGGGAACTGGAGCAGAGCATTGAGCAGCTGGACGGAGAGGGAGGAGCGATCCGTCTGATTCGCGCCTCGAAGATAGAAGACCAAGCGCTGCAGGAGCGGTTGGAGAGCGTAAGGATTGAGCTGAGGGACATCGTAGATGAGACCCAGCGGCTACTGGACCGGACGGAGAGCAATCCCGAGCGGCTGCAAGAAGCCGAGGAGCGGCTGGACATGATCAACAGCCTGCTGCGCAAGCACGGCAAGCAGACGACCGCAGAACTGCTGGCGCTACAGCGTGAGATGGACGAGCGGCTGAACAGCATGGCCCGTTACGACGAGGAGATCAATGCCCTGAAGGCTGAGACAGAAGCCGCCGGAAAGACCATGACCGAAGCTGCTGCGAAATTGAGCGACAGTCGTCGAGCCATCATACCGAGCATCTGTCGGACGCTGGAGCAGAGCCTGAAGGAGTTGGGTATCGTGCACGCGAAGATGGACATCGAGTTGAAGAATCTGGACAGCTATGTCGAATCGGGACACGACGAGGTGGATATGCTCTTTGCGGCCAACCTGGGTCAGTCACCGAAAAGCATCGCGAAGGTAGCCAGCGGCGGCGAAATCAGTCGCGTGATGCTAGCCATCAAGAGCCTGATAGCCGATACGGCAGGGCTGCCCACGATATTGTTCGACGAGATAGACACCGGTGTGAGTGGCGAGATAGCCTGCCGGATGGGGGATATCCTACACGACATGGGACGGAGCCGACAAGTGATTGCCATCACCCACCTGCCGCAGATAGCGATTCGCGGCGACCAACAATACCGTGTCTACAAGGCCGATACGGAGGACCACACGGAGACCCACATCGGACGGATGACCGACGAAGACAGAAAACAATACATCGAAGAATATCATGTTACCCTTAGCGGAAAGACTGCGTCCTAAGACAATAGACGACTACATAGGCCAGAAGCATCTGGTGGGAGAAGGAGCCGTGCTGCGACAGATGCTGGAGACGGGGAACCTGACGAGTTTCATCCTCTGGGGTCCTCCGGGCGTGGGCAAGACTACGCTGGCCCGAATCGTAGCTCGGACGCTGAATCGGCCGTTCTACACGCTGAGCGCGGTAACGAGCGGCGTAAAGGACGTGCGGGAAGTGATTGACAAAGCCAAGCGGCAGCTACAGATGGCGCAAGGGCTGTTCGCCGCGGAGGCAGACAAACGGAGTGCGATTCTCTTCATCGACGAGATCCACCGCTTCAGCAAGAGCCAGCAAGACAGCCTGCTGGGCGCGGTAGAGGACGGGACGATTGTGCTGATTGGCGCAACGACAGAGAACCCGAGTTTTGAGGTCATCAACCCGCTACTGAGCCGGTGCCAGGTATACGTGCTGCGCAGCCTGAGCAAAGACGACCTGCTGGAACTGATGCAACGGGCGCTGGAGCACGACGAGGTGCTACGGGAGCAAGGGATAGATATCCGGGAGACGGGCGCCATCCTGCGCTACAGCGGCGGCGATGCGCGCAAACTGCTGAACATCCTGGAGATCATCAGCAACAGCGGGGTGAAGGAAGTGGACGACAAGACGGTAGCGAAACTGCTGCAGCAGAACCCCATGGCGTACGACAAGGACGGCGAACTGCACTACGATATCGTGTCGGCCTTCATCAAGTCGATTCGCGGAAGCGATCCGGATGCCGCGCTGTACTGGCTGGCAAGGATGATAGAGGGCGGAGAAGACCCGGCGTTCATTGCGAGAAGACTCGTCATCAGCGCGAGCGAAGACATCGGCCTGGCGAACCCGAACGCGATGCTGGTAGCCAACGCATGCTTCGATACGCTGGAGAAGATAGGCTGGCCGGAGGGGCGGATACCGCTTGCGATGGCCACGGTATATCTGGCAACGAGCCAGAAGAGCAACAGCGCCTACCTGGGAATAGACGCGGCGCTACAGGAGGTCAAGCAAAGCGGGAACCTGCCGGTGCCACTGCACCTGAGAAACGCACCGACGAAACTGATGGACGAGCTGGGATACGGCGAGGACTATAAGTACGCCCATGACTTCCCGAACCACTTTGTGGAGCAGCAGTACCTGCCGGACGAGCTGGTGGGACGGAAGTTCTGGACGGCGCAAGGCAGCCCGACCGAGCAACGGATGGCGGAGTGGATGAAGCATTTGTGGGGTTAGAGGTTAGGGGTTAGCGGTTAGCGGTTAGTGGTAGGCGTATATATACATATTCCGTTTTGTGTGAGCAGGTGCCGCTATTGCGACTTCTACTCGACGACGATGCTCGAGCTGAGGGAGAAGTACGTAGCGGCCATAGAGAAAGAAGCGAAGGAGCGCGTAAAGGAGCAGCCAAGCACCCTCTATATAGGAGGTGGAACACCCAGTACGCTGAGTGTCGAACAGGTAGGAAAGATACTACGTGCCGTGACACCGGATATCGAGGCGGTAGAGGAAGTGACGATGGAGGCCAATCCGGGAGACCTGGGGGAGGAATACCTAAGGGAAATTAGAAAACTAGGAATCAAGAGACTGAGTATAGGCGTGCAGAGTCTGGACGACACCCTACTCCAACGGATAGGACGGCGGCATACGGCGGCGGAGGCGAAGGAAGCGGTACGGAGAGCGCAAGAGGCAGGGATAGAGAATATCAGCGTAGACCTGATGTACGGTCTGCCCGGCCAAACGATGGAGCAATGGGAAGCGGATATAGAGGCGGCACTCCGGCTGGGGATACAACATCTATCGACCTACTGCCTGAGTTACGAGCAGGGGACGGCGCTGACGAGGATGCGAGATAAGGGGGAGGTAGCGGAACAAGACGAGGATACGCTGAACGCCATGTACGACCGATTGTGCCACAGGCTGACGGAGGCGGGATTCGAGCATTATGAAGTCAGTAACTTCGCGAAACCGGGCTTCCGCTCGCGGCATAACAGTCGCTACTGGGACCACACGCCCTATATCGGACTGGGCGCCGCGGCACACAGTCTGGAGGGAAGAAGAAGGGAGTGGAATCCGGCTGACCTGGAGGCATATATCCGCGGAATCCAAGAAGGGACGCTCAAGCGTGAAGGCGAGAGGCTGAGCGACGAGGAGTGGCACGAGGAGGAAGTGATGCTGGGACTGAGAACCGCAGAAGGAATCGAAGCAACTATCCTGTCGGCCGACGCCAGGCGCAGGGCGGAAGAGTACATCGAACGGGGACTGATGACCTATAATACGACGCGCACGCGCATACGCGCAACGAGGGAAGGAATACATATACTGAATACAATTATAACGGATTTACTATGAATAAGACAAGTAAAATGAGTTTTCGCAAGAAGTTTGTTCTCTGGTTTTGGGGGCTCTTTGCTGCCGGATCGCTGGCGCTGGTGCTGCTATTTGTGGGAATATTACACGGATGGATCGGTTACCTGCCTCCGCTGGAGGAGTTGCAGAACCCGAAGAACCGATACGCGAGCGAGATATACAGCGAGGACCTGGTGGTGCTGGGGCATTTCTTCGTAAGCGAGAACCGCGTAGGCGTGCAATACGCCGACCTGCCGGAAGACCTGGTGCACGCGCTGGTAGCGACGGAGGACGCACGGTTCTACGACCACAGTGGAATTGACTTCCGCGCGCTGAGTCGTGTGCTGTTCACGCTGGGCAGAAAGGGCGGTGGATCGACTATTACGCAACAACTAGCCAAACAGATATGGTCCAAGCGCGTGACCAGTAAGTTCCAGCGGGCGCTACAAAAGCCGATAGAATGGGTGATAGCGATTGAGCTGGAGCGGCTGTACAGCAAGGACGAGATTGTCAACATGTACTTCAACCAGTTCGATTTTCTCAACAACGCGGTGGGCATCCAGAGCGCTGCGCATGTATACTTTGGGAAAGCGCCGATCGAGCTGAATACCGAGGAGTGTGCCACGCTGGTGGGTATGTGTCAGAACCCGTGCAAGTACAACCCGAGGCGTCATGCCGAGCTATGCACACAACGGAGAAATGTCGTACTGAGTCAGATGGCCAAATACGACTATATCACCAAGGAGGAGCGAGACTCGCTGATGGCGCTACCGCTGGAGATTCACTTCCATCGCGCTGACCACAAGGAGGGACTGGCTCCCTATTTCCGCGAGATGCTCCGTCAGGAGTTGACCAAGGACGGCGGTCTGCTGGAGGACCTACGCAAACCGGACGGCGGTCGCTACGACATCTACCGCGACGGACTGAAGATATACACGACCCTGGACAGCCGTATGCAGCAATACGCCGAGGAGGCGGTGCTGGAGCAGATGAAAGTGATGCAGAAGTTGTTCCTGAGCGAGAAGCGCACGAGCACCCAGATGCCCTTCGATAGCGACACATCGCCCGAGGAGGTGCAGGCTGCCCTGCGCCGCGCCATGCGGGACTCCGAGCGCTATCGGGGCATGAAGCGCGACGGAGCCAGCGAAAGCGAAATAGAAGCAGCCTTCAACACCCCGACCGAAATGCAGGTGTTCTCGTACAACGGAGCAATCGACACGACGATGACCCCGATGGACTCGATACGGTGGAACCTATCCTTCCTACGATGCGGATTCATGGCCATCGACCCCCACACGGGACATGTCAAGGCCTATGTAGGCGGTCCGAACTTCAGTCTGAGTCAGGTCGACATGGCGCGTCAGGACCCCCGTCAGGTCGGTTCAGCCATCAAGCCCTACCTCTTCACCCTGGCGATGGAGAACGGAATGTGGCCGTGCGAGACCATCGTCAACGGGCCGGTTATCTTCAACCTGCCCGAAGGAGGGACCTGGGATCCCAAACCCGGACACTCCGATGTGGCAGGACAAGCAGTCAGTCTGACCTCGGCACTGGCGCAGTCCAGTAACTGGATCACGGCCTACCTGATGAAACGTTTTGGTCCCCAGCCCCTGGCCGACCTGATGCGCTCGTTCGGTATCACGGTCAAGGAAGAGGATATTGTGCCCTCGCTCTGTCTGGGTACGCCCGATGTGAGTGTCGAGCAGATGGCGGACGCCTACACCACCTTCGTCAATCGCGGTATCCGTACGGAGCCTATCTACATCACGCGCATTGAGGATCGCGATGGCAATATCCTGGCGACCTTCACGCCCAAGACGCACGAGGTGATCAACGAAGTAACGGCCTACAAGATGATCCACATGCTCCGTAGCGTGGTAGACCACGGGACGGGTATGCGTCTGCGCTCGTACGTATCGATGCCGCTGGGCGGCAAGACCGGAACGACCACGAATAACGCGGACGGCTGGTTCGTAGGTTTCACGCCCGATATAGTCGGCGCTACCTGGGTAGGCGGTGCGAATAAGCACATCCACTTTGCGAACATGGCCAACGGACAAGGAGCGCATTCGGCGCTGCCGGTCTTCGGTCTGTTCCTCAAGAAAGTATACTCCGACCCGCTGCTGGGCTACGAAACGGGACGCGGATTCGATATCCCCGATTGGTTTGACCCTAACGAAGGCTGCCGATGAGACGCAGACTACTCACCCTACTCCTGACGACGCTGATAGCCACCTCCGGATGGGCGCAGTTTAACACCGATCGAATCACAACGATAGGTCGAAACGCGCTGTACTTCGAGGACTATGTGCTGTCGATTCAGTACTTCAACCAGGTCATCCGCGTCAAGCCCTACCTGGCGGAGCCCTACCAGCTACGTGCGATTGCGAAGGTGCAGTTGGGCGACTACGGATCGGGACTGAACGATGTCAACCGCGCCATCAACCTGAACCCCTTCCAGCACGCGTTCTACTACACAAGAGGATTCATCTACAGTCGCACAGACCGCGACAGTCTGGCGCTGGAGGATATCGACCACGCGCTGTTCCTCAGTCCGGGTAATAAGACCTATCTGCTCATCCGGGCGGGACTGTACATCGACATGGACAGCATGCAGCTGGCAGAACGAGACCTGAATCAGCTCATCCTACGGGACGGTAAGAAGAGCCAGAACTGGTCGATGCTGGGCGTCGTACGACTGAATCAAAAGCAAGACTCCGCTGCGGTGAAAGCCCTGGACCGAGCGATATACCTGGGTTCACTCTGGGCGGGCGACTACGCCAACCGCGGACTGGCGCACTACCGGCTGATGCACTATCCCGAGGCACTGAGCGACTACAGTCGGGCGCTGGAACTCGACCCAAAGCACCACCAACTGCGATACGCGAGAGGACAAATGGAACTGGAGCTCGGTCTATTCAACCGCGCGAGGGCGGACTTCGACACCCTCATCGCCTACTACCCCACCTTCCTACCCAGTTACTACCTGGCGGCTGAAGCGCTGGAGAAGATTGGTGTGAAGGACACGGCGGCGCAATACAGAAAGAAGGCGCAAGTGATGGAGCTGCAACACCGTGCGATGTCGGGCAGCAAGAGCGACAGTCTGGCGCTACTATTCATGGGCGTGGCGCCGGGTCAGGACGACGAGAAACGGCACACACTATCCACCTCTACGGCAGATATCATCAGTCAGGGAAATATCGTGCTCTCGTACTACGGTCCGGAGAGTCAGACGACGCAAACGACTATGTATCATCGATGCGTATACGACCTTAACCAGTTGGGATTTCTGCCGGCCGCACTCCGTTTCACGGAACAGGAACTCGCCCTAACAGCGGATATGATTGACCGCCACTTCAAGCAGATATCCACCCTGACAGCCCAAATCGATGCATTACGGGGAGGAAGCGTGATGGCAGCCGGTGAACCGAACGAGAAGGACAAGCCCAAACTGGCGCAACTACTGTTCGCGAGGGCGATAGAGGATGCGCTGGTGCAAGACTACCAGAGTGCGATAGAGGACTGCACGCAGGCAATTCGCTATAATCCGAAGGATAACAATATCGTCCAGACCTTCTGCCGTGCGAACTGGCGATTCAAGCTGCTGGAGTACCGTCGGAGCAACGGCGAAGCCACCTCGGCAAGCGCCTTTGACTTCGAGCTCATGTATCGCGACTACGACTACATCATCCGAACCCAGCCAGACTTCGCCTTTGCGTACTACAACAAGGCGAACATGCTCGTGATACAGAAGCAGTATCAGGCGGCCATCGAACTGTACACCAAGGCGGTGGAGGTCGATCCGGAATTTGCGGAGGCGTACTTCAACCGCGGGCTGACGTACATCCATACCGACCGAACCGAGCAAGGTCTGAACGACCTGAGTCAAGCGGGAGAACTGGGTATCGCCCAGGCGTATAACCTAATCAACCAACTGCACAAGTGAGAAGAGGTGTCATCATCCTGGTGTTGCTCGGAGCGACAATGGCCGCACATGCCCAGTTGCTCTACCGCATCAGTGGGAACAGTGCGGCGGAGCCGTCGTATATAGTCGGGACGAATAAGTACGTCGACATGGCGTATCTGGATTCGATTCCGGGGCTGTTCAAGGCCTTCGGGAAGTGTCATACGGTGGTAACGGAATTTGCCTTTGAGGACTACGAAGCCCTGGCCGCCATGCGGAAACTGCCGCTGACCTCGGCCTACACCTACTCGGTTGTGCGCGACAGCATCATGGTCGCACGACTGGGCTACGACCCCAACCGTGCGATGGATGCCTTCTTCCCCGCTGTAGCGGCCGAGCAAGGCAAGAAAGTAGTCGGGCTCGACAACGTAGGCGAAACGCTGTGGATGCTGTTCGAAAGGCATGACGAGGACTACCAGAGCGAGCAACTGATGAAGCTCGCCGAATTTCCCGAATACGATGTGGAGCTGGAGAAAGAGATTATGCGGTTGTACCGGAGAAAGCAGCTGTGGGACATCGCGTATGCCGTGAGTGGACCAGACAATAAGGCCACGTTTAACTTTGCAGACTACGACATCTACGCCAAGCGCAACCTACAGTGGGTCAAAAGATTAGCCCCCCTGCTCAGACAGGGAGGCTGTTTCATTGCCGTCGACGCGATGTTGCTCGGCGGAGAGCGGGGGCTGCTGGAGCAGCTACGAAAAGCGGGCTATAGGGTCAAATCAATCAGACGCCCGTAGATATCGAACACCTTATTATCATAGACCAGGTAAATCTGGCCATTCACAATCACTTTCTTCGACTCACGCGCGGCTCGACTCAGTTGCGGCAGGTCGGTCGTTTTACTGGAATAAGTCTGTCCCTGCTTGTTTCCCCATAGATACTCCTCCAGACCGGGCAGGTCGATGAAGGGGTTGCGGTTCTTCTGCTTGGCGTAGATGGCCTCGTTGCGGTCAATCTCCTTCTGAGAGACCGGATCCTGGCGCGTCCACTTCATAAACAGCGCAATGGCATAGGCCGTAAAACCCGCCGTACTGCTACTGTAGGTAAAGACCTTGGTACCTTCCGAGGACTGCGTGAAGTTCGTCTTGTTGTAGCACGTAACCATATAGAAATAGGAGCGGGCCAGATCGCCCTTGTACTGGTCATCGGGTTCGAAAACCGTACCGACATTCGTGTAGCCCGTGAAGGTGCTCGTTCCACAGCGACCCAAGGCATTGCCGCCGAGGTTCTTACCACCGCTGCATTCACCGTATGGATAGTTGCCCCGCTGGCCATTCACCTTGCCGTCTGTGGGATAGACATGGAAGGCGTCGGACTTCATCGGCTGCGCCTCGTTGAACCAGGACTGGGGAACCGAGTGCTCGCGGTTGTAGCAATCGCAGACACTGCTATAGCTACCACACTTCTTCTGACCATGCGTAAACGTGCAAGTCGAATAGATATCCCAGACATTGTTGCTGCCCGTCACGTCGGAAGTGGGATAGACATTGTACAATCCGTCATAGCCCACATTGGTGTGCGGGTTGATCAGCGTATAGATAGCCGAAATAAGGGCGGTGCCGGACTTGCCCTCCAGCGAGCTGTAATAACCGGTCGGGATATTGGCCCAAACCGTCATGGCGCTCATCAGCGCAAAAAAAGTAAATATCTTCTTCATAGCTAGCAAATTAGCAAATACTCAAATAGGCAGATTCGCCATAATCAATCCCATCGATACGGCAATCATCAGGGCGGCGACCACACGTTGGTAGCGCTTGCGATTCACGTTGCGAATATAGCGCATCGCCACGAAGTTCCCCAGCATCATCGCGCAACCGATTCCGATACCCGAGCCGAAGATACTCCACGACATGAGGTCGAGTTTGCCGTATACGATAGCCTTCACGATATGCATGGCAGCCGCCGCGGTAGCCTCGCTGGCGATATAGGATACAGGCGCGAGGTCGAGGGTAAGGAACACCGCCGAGCTCAGTGGCCCGCTGATACCCAACAAGCCGTTTATCAGGCCCGTCAGTCCGCCGCCTATGTACATCGTCGCGGGTCGGTGGGGCAAATTCATCTTTCCGCGGAGCTTCTGCACCGCAAAGACAATCAGCATCACACTTAGCACCACCGTCATCGGTCCCTTGGGCACATGCGCAAACCCGAACGCACCCAGTGCGGTAAACGGGATAGCCGGAACGAGGAAACGTCCTACGGCTCGCCAGTCGATACTGCGCCAGCCTATCGCTACCCGGCTGAGGTTACTAAGAAGCTGCGCAATCGTCGAAACCGGAACCGCTACCTCGATGCCGTAGAAGTACGTAATCACCGGCAACAGAATCATTCCTCCACCGAAGCCCACAGCGCCCGAAAGCAACCCGGCCAACAGACCCACCAACGTCAAAACCAGATACGACAACATAACGATTCTAATCCGAGTGCAAAGATACAAAAAAAAAACGGAAAAAGCAAAAAAAACTTGCAAAATTCATTTTTTTTTTGTAATTTTGCATTCGATTTCGCCCTGGTAAGGGCTTGGCAGAAGCCTATAATATTCCACTAAAGACAAGTCGAATGAAAAAGATTTTTAATCCCTTAGCAAGGGTTATAGGGGTGTTGTGTGTACTAGTCGCTCTACCCCACCCGATGCAAGCGACGACGCTGCGTGAGCTCTACCAAATGGCGGATAGCGGAAGCACCGTCATCCGCGTGGCGGAACAAGAACTGAGTGCCGCCAACCAAAGTGTCAAACAGGCGAAAAACGCCCTGCTACCCTCCCTCAAGGCCGACATCAGCGGCTCGTATATCGGGGATGCCTACCTGATGAGTCGCGGATTCTCCACGAGTGGAACCAGCACGGTCATTGTACCCGGATTCGGTCCTCAGTCGGTTCAGAATGGTCGGCAGGAGACACCCCATTGGGGCAATAATTTCAGCTTCGAGGCCTCGCAAGTCATCTACGCAGGTGGAGCCCTATGGACGGGTATTCAGATGGCGAAGACCGGTGAGCGGATTGCCAAACTGCAAGTAGAAAAAAGTCGTCAGGAAGTGCGCTTCATGCTGACGAGTTACTATCTGGATTTGGTCAAACTACAGAACCAAATCAAGGTCATCGACACGCACATTGACCTGACGAAACAGGTGCTGGAGATGATGCGTGCACGTCAAAAGGCAGGCACCATGCTCACCAGCGATGTGACGCGTTACGAGTTGCAGCTCAAGCAGTTGGAACTGGCAAAAATCAAACTGCAAGACGCAAAAGACATCCTCTTGCACCAGCTGCAGACCACCCTTCATACGGATGCGATTATCGAGCCGGATACAACGGAGATTGAGAACGAATACAACCGGTTGGAGCAGAGCCTGACGGAAGCGTATTGGCAGCAGGAGGCGAAGAAAGGCAACCTGAGCATTCGGCAGGCGGACGAAGCGGGAACAATGGCCGCACAGCAGGTCAAGATGACCCGTTCGGCCTCTATCCCGAAGATTGCGCTCGTAGTCAAAGACGAACTCTGGGGGCCGTATACAACCGATTTGATTCCCGTCAATTCGAATGTCAATGCCTGGTTCATTGGGCTCGGCATTCACTACGATTTTGATGCGTTATGGCACAACCATCGTGCGATCCGGAAAGCCAAGACCCAGCAGAGCATTGCCAAGAGCAAGGCGGAACTGGCTCGGGAAGCCGTGGATAACCAGACTCACGCGGCCTACACAGACTTCCTGACTTCGTTCACGGAAGTGGACACGCAGGAGAAACAGCAGGAACTGGCCAACGAGACCTATCGGCTCGTGAGTCGGCGGTACGAGAATGACCTGGCCCTACTGACGGACCTACTGGACGCCAGCAGCAGCAAACTGACGGCAGACATGCAACTCGTGAACGCCCGGGTCGGACTGATTTATAACTATTATCAACTGAAATACATTACCAACTCATTATGAGAAACAAAATTTATAACGCCATTATCATCACCCTGTTGGCGGCAGGAGCCATCTATGTCATCACTCAATTTTGCCACTTTGGGCACGTCGAGTACACCGACAACGCGCGCGTGAAACAATATATATCTCCGCAAATCACACGTGCACAGGGGTTCATCCGGGAGATACGATTTGAAGAATACCAGCACGTCAAGAAAGGCGATACACTGGTGATTATTGAGGACGCAGAGTATAAACTGCGTCTGGCGCAGGCCTTGAGCGACCTCGTGAAAGCCCAACAGGGTGCTAAGGCAACGGGCACGTCCATCCAGACCACCACCAGCAGCCTGAGCGTGACGGAAGCAGGCATCGAGGAAGCAAAGGTGAACATGGAGAATCTGCAGAAAGAAGACGCACGATACGAGAAGCTGCTGCAGGAAAACGCAGTTACCCAGCAACAATATGACAACATGCACACGGCCTACCTGAGCGCCAAAGCCCGCTACCAGCAGATAACCAACACGCACGCTATGCAAACAAGCGTAAGACAGGAGCAAGAGCACCACCTGACCGCCAGCGAGGCCGCCCTGCAGCAAGCGCAGGCGGCGGTGGAACTGGCGAAACTGAATCTGAGTTACTGCTATATCCTCGCCACCCACGACGGTGTAGTCGGCGAGCGAAATATCCATATCGGTCAGCTCGTCAACCCGGGTCAGGTGCTGGCGAGGATTGTGGATGAAGACGACATCTGGGTGGAAGCCAACTACCGCGAATCGCAACTGGAGCACATTCAGGAAGGCGCAGAAGTGGAGATAGAGGTCGATGCCCTTCCGGGCGTGACGTACAAAGGACGGGTAGAGAGCCTGAGTGACGCCACGGGAAGTGCGTTCTCGCAAATCCCGATTGACAACGCAACGGGTAATTTCGTGAAGGTCGAGCAACGCTTGCCGATCAAGATTTCGCTTGCCGAGAACGACAGCACGAAGATCAAACTGTTAAAAGCCGGATACAGTGTCGAGTGTGAAGTCCAATACTAAACCACAGCCCCCGATGGGGTTCGTGATGCCGATGCTGAAGCCCTGGGTTCCCCTGTGGCTGGGACTGCCGTTGTACTTCGCAACGGTATTCAGTTTCCAGTTCAGCAGCGGCATCTACCTGGGCGCGTTCGAGAGCTACCGAGGCGCGACGGGGTTCATGATTGAAGACATCCAGTACCTGCTGTACGCCAATCTGGCGGGTATGGCGGTGATGTTCCCGATGCTGTTCAAGATGAAGTTCCGCTTCACGAACCAACAGTTGCTGTGCGGTGCAGCAGCATTGGTGGGTATCTGCAACGCCATCACCATGTCGACCGACAACATGGCGATATTGATACCCGTATGTTTCCTGGAAGGCATGGGCAAACTGCAGGGCACATTTGAAGTCATGTCGAATATCCAGCTGTGGCACAACCCCACCCGCGATATGGGTAAGTTCTTTCCGCTCCTGCACATCTTCCTACTGACAGCCATCATCGGTGCCCAATATATGGCGGCAATGTGGGCGTACTATATGAGCTGGAAAATGATGCACGTCTGGGTCATCGGGACCATGTGCGTCGTCATCCTCATTCAGCAGATCTTCTGTCGCCCCTTCTGCCCGATGCCGGAAAGGCAGAGTCTGCGCGGAACAGACTGGCCGACGGCCCTGATGGTGTGCATCGCGATGCTGCTGCTGACAGCCATCCTCGTGTACGGCGACCACCTGATGTGGTTTAGGAGTCCGAAGATCAACCTGATGTTCGGGGCGATGCTGATGCTATTGGGCGTAATTGCGTACAGAGTGAAGACCCTGAAACATCCCTATCTGGAGTTCCCGGTGCTGCGATACCACTATGTGATTCCAGTATTTATTGTGGTGATGATTGCTGAGCTACTGATGGGCGCGGAGTACAGTCTGGAAGAGATTCTGTACTGCGAGGTCGTGAAGCTGAGCGACCTGAATAAGACTTACCACGAACTATTTGCGCTGATTGGTTGCTATGCGGGAATCGGGTTCTGTTTTCTCTGGTTCCGGTATGGCAAGATACGCACGCAATACCTGATGGCGGTAGACTTTGCGTGCATCTTCGCGTACGCATTCCTTATGTACACAAGAGTGGATGTGATCACGCCTATTGAGCACTATCATTTGGCAATGGCCTGTCGGGGAGCGGCGCTCGCGATAACGGGTATTGGACTGATGTGGAAGCTGGAACATTGTATCCCCAGTCTGCCGCATTTCTTCATGGGTCTCATGATGTTCAACATCATCCACATGTACCTGGGTGGTGCCGAGAGTTATGGCGTGTATACGACCGCGTTCAAGCACCTGATGACGGAAGACATGTTCCGCTATAATACAATGAATGCGACAGCCATGATGACTGTCGCAATCAAACAAATCTACGGATGGATCTGTTGGGGAGCGCTCGTGATGACGATTGCCGCCCTGGTCCAAGCGTGGTGGGTTACTCTACATTCAAAGTAACACGCTTGAAATCTACGATTTCTACGTGAGCCTTAGCGAGGATATCCTTGACGAGCGCCTTATCATCCGATAGGATGTATTGTTGCTCGACGAGGGTAGACTCCTTGAGGAACTTACCGAGACGACCCTGAGCGATCATCTCCACCTTCTTCATGTTCAGCGCTGCTTCTGCCTGAGCGGGAACGGTGGCGCGGATTTCGCGTGCAGCCTTTGCCTGCTCCTCGGTGAGCCAGCCCTTCGCGAGGTTGGAGTCGATATGATCGTCGCTGTCCACGTGGGCGGGGTTGATTCCCGCCTTGCGGATAGCTTGTTCCACAGCACGATTGATCTCGTCCTGTTTGGTCTTCTCGATAGCCACAGAGAGTTCGTGATCCTTCACGTCCTGAGCCACATGATCAGCATCCAGGGCTACGGGAGCCATGGAAGCGACCTGCATGTTTACGCCATGAACCGTCTCCTGGTCTGCATCAGCAGCCGAGGCAGCCACGATAGAGGCAAGCTTATTTCCCATGTGGTTATACGCGTCTACCTTCGGTGCAGCAAGGAAGCAGTAATCGCTGAGTTCCATCTTCTCGCCCGTCACGCCGGAGCGCTCGGTAACGAGTTCTGCTACTGTCAGTCCGTTGTCGGCCTTGATAGCCTTCAGGGCCTCCAGGTCAGCAGGCTTCTGAGCCATAGCGATGTCGAGGATCTTCTTGACCAGCGCCACGAAGTCCGCATTCTTCGCCACGAAGTCCGTTTCGCACTTCACAGCTACGATGGCACCGAAGCCGTTCTCAGCCTTCGCGAGAACGCAACCCTCGGAGGCCTCGCGGTCGGAGCGCTTGGCGGCAATAGCCTGACCACGCTTACGAAGCAGGTCCTTGGCTACCTCGAAGTCGCAGTTCGCTTCTTCGAGGGCCTTCTTGACGTCCATCATGCCGGCGCCGGTGATTTCACGCAGCTTCTTAATATCAGCAAGTGTAACAGCCATTTTCGTAAATGATAAATGATAAATGATAAATGGTAAATTATTCAGCGGGAGCCTCTTCAGCCTTCGGAGCCTCTTCAGCGGGCTCTTCAGCGGGCTTTTCAGCGGGCTTCTCGCTCGCTACCTTCTCAGCCTTGGGAGCCTCGGCGGCAGCCTTACGAACGCGTTGACGGCGAGCGGGCTGTGCGGGAGCTTCCTCGGTAGCAGCCTGTTGTGCCTCGGCGGCAGTCTCGTCGGCCTTCTCGACCTTACGCTCCTCCAGGCCCTCCTTAGCGGCGGCGCAGATAGCGTTCATGATGACCTCGATAGACTTGGTGGCATCATCGTTGGCGGGGATGACGTAGTCGATGTTATTGGGGTTGCTGTTCGTATCGACGATACCGAATACGGGGATAGCCAGACGGTTCGCCTCGCTCACAGCAATGTGCTCCTTCATCACGTCCACGATGAATACGGCACTCGGCAGGCGGGTGAGGTCAGCGATGGAACCGAGGTTCTTCTCGAGCTTCTCGCGCTGACGAGTGATCTGCAGCTTCTCACGCTTGGAGATGTTGTCGAAGGTGCCGTCAGTCGACATCTTGTCGATCTGGGTCATCTTCTTTACGGCCTTGCGGATCGTGGGGAAGTTGGTCAGCATACCACCAGCCCAACGCTCGGTGATGTACGGCATGCCAATCTCTTTTGCGCAATTGGCAACGACCTCCTGGCCCTGCTTCTTGGTGCAAACGAACAGCACCTTACGGCCGGACTTCACGATGTTTTTAATGGCCTCGGCAGCCTCGTCAATCATAACGACGGTCTTGTTGAGGTCGATGATATGAATCCCATTGCGCTCCATGTAGATATAGGGAGCCATGGCGGGATTCCATTTACGCTTGAGGTGTCCAAAGTGGCAACCAGCCTCCAGCAGTTGATCAAAATTTGTACGCATATTTGTGTTTCGGAAATTACAGGTTTAACGCTTACTGAACTGGAAGTGCTTACGAGCCTTCGGCTGACCGGGCTTCTTACGCTCAACGACACGAGCGTCGCGGGTCATGAATCCTTCTGCCTTGAGGGCGGGCTTGTTCTCGGCATTGTCCTTAACTAACGCGCGCGCGATAGCCAGACGGAGTGCCTCGGCCTGACCCTTCATGCCACCGCCCACGAGGACGGCCTTGATGTCAAACTTGGCCTCGGCGTCCAGCGTCTTGAGCGGCTGGAGAACGACGTAACGAAGAATGGAAGAGGGGAAGTACTGCTCAATATCGCGACCATTGATCGTGATCTTGCCCGTACCATCCTGGAGGTAAACGCGAGCGATAGCTGCTTTACGACGACCTAACGAATTAATCATTTCCATTTCTTCTATTATTTAAGAGTGTTAATATCAATAGCCTTAGGCTGTTGGGCCTGCATATTGTGCTCGGCGCCGCCGAATACATGCAGGTTGGTGATCAGACGGTCACCCAGTTTGGTCTTGGGCAACATGCCCTTCACGACCTTCTCAATCAGACGGTCGATGCCCTTCTCTTTCAGCTGAGCAGGGGTCATCTCACGCTGTCCACCGGGGAAGCCCGTGTAGCGGATATAGATGCGATCGTTCCACTTGTTACCCGTCATCTGCACCTTATCGGCGTTGATGATGATAACGTTGTCACCACAGTCCACATTGGGCGTGTAACTGGGCTTGTACTTGCCGCGAAGGAGCTTAGCTACCTTCGTGCACATACGACCAAGGATTTGGTCCGTAGCGTCGACAACAACCCACTCTTTCTGAGCGGTTGCCTTGTTCGCCGACACAGTCTTGTAACTGTTATAGTCCATTAGTTTTTGGTTTTTATCGCTCTGCCGACGGACATCCTTTACGCCCATTTTGAGCCACCGCCCAGCAAAACGGATACAAAGTTACAAAAAATTTTTCAAATATGCAAGAGTTAGGGTCATTTTTTTTGATTTTTTTGCAATTGTTCCACGGAAAAGCCTCTTTTTTGTGAACGGACAATCTACGAACCTTCTTAGAACTCACTCCGAACAATCGCCCCACCCAAAATCACCTCTCTTGCCGTGGAACAATTGGATGAATTAGGCAGAGGGCAGAGGATTCATTTAGGTCGTTTCTCCATGGTTAGTTCGTTACACTTACGGCATGGGTAGGAAGAAATTTGCAAATTTTTAGGAGAATTTATTTGCAAATGTCATTTTTTTTTTGTATATTTGCAGTCGAATTTAAGAGTTACTCTTAAGCAGAACAAATCAAACCGCGCAAAAAAGCAAAAAAACAAAGACAAAAAGATACTCATCACACACACGGATACTATGGATATCACAGACCGATTTCTGAAGTACGTCAGCTTCTGCACGACTTCGGACGAAGAAACAAACATGACGCCCAGTACGCCCGGGCAGATGGAGTTCGCGCAAGCGTTGCGCGAGGAGCTGATTGGACTGGGGCTGGACGAGGTGACGCTGGACGGGAACGGCTACATCATGGCGAGCATTCCTGCCACGGACGCGAGCAAACCCACCGTGGGATTCATTGCCCACATGGACACGAGCCCCGACGCGAGCGGCAAACACATCCAGCCGCAGATTATCAAGAACTACGACGGCGGGGATATCGTCCTCAATAAGGAAAAGGACATCCGGTTGGAAGTCAGCCGCTACCCGGAGATAGAAAAGTACAAGGGACAGGACATCATCGTGACGGACGGGACGACGCTGCTGGGTGCGGACGACAAGGCGGGCATTGCGGAGATCGTGAGTGCCGCGGAATACCTGATGGCGCATAAGGAGATCAAGCACGGCAAGATTCGGATAGGCTTCACGCCGGACGAGGAGATAGGCCAGGGCGCGGACCACTTCGACGTAAAAGCGTTTGGGGCGGACTGGGCCTACACGATGGACGGCGGTGCGGTAGGGGAGCTGGAGTACGAGAACTTCAATGCCGCGAGCGCGAAGATCGTGGTTCACGGCACGAACGTGCACCCGGGGTATGGGTACCACAAGATGCAGAACTCGATGCGGATTGCGTTCCAGATAGCGGTGATGTTACCGCGGTGGGAGACGCCGGAGCACACGCAGGGGTATGAAGGGTTTTATCACCTGACGAGCATGAACGGAAGCGTGGAGGAGACGACATTGACCTATATCATTAGGGATCACGACCGCGCGCGGTTCGAGAGCCGCAAGAAAGAGCTGGAGCACCTGGTGAGGAAAGTGAACCGCGAGTACGGAGAAGGCGTGGCGGAGATCGAGATACGCGACCAATACTATAACATGCGCGAGAAGATTGAGCCGGTGATGCACATCGTGGACCTGGCGAAGGAAGCGATGGAAGACGCGGGGGTGACCCCGAAGGTGCAGCCCATACGCGGCGGCACGGACGGGGCGAGACTGAGTTTCGAGGGCCTGCCCTGCCCCAACCTGTTCGCGGGCGGAGAGAACTTCCACAGCCGGTACGAGTACGTGCCGGTGCAGAGCATGGAGAAAGCGATGCAAGTGATCCTAAAGATAGTTGAAAAGATATGAAAACCACTCCGTATACCGAGATCCATAAGGCACTAGGTGCCAAGATGGCGGAATTTGCGGGATTCGAGATGCCGATACAGTACCCGACGGGGATTCAGGAGGAGCACCGCATTGTCCGCGAGGGCGTGGGCGTGTTCGATGTGAGTCACATGGGTGAGTTCTGGGTGAAGGGTGAGAAGGCGCTGGAGTTGCTGCAATGGATTACGACGAACGACGTGAACAAACTGACAGCGGGCAAGGCGCAGTACACGTGCATGCCGAACGGCAAGGGCGGCATCGTGGACGACCTGATCGTGTATAAGTACAGCACGACGAAGTACCTGCTGGTGGTGAATGCGGGCAATATCGACAAGGACTGGGCCTGGATCGTGAAGCAGAACGAGGAAGGCGGGTACGGATGCCAGTTGGAGAACGCGTCGGAGAGGTACGCGCAGCTGGCGGTGCAAGGTCCGAAGGCGACGGAGCTGCTGCAGCAACTAACGGACGCGGACCTGAGTGCGATACCCTACTACGCGTTTAGGGAATGGAGTTTTGCGGGCGTGCCGGGTGTGCTGCTGAGCAACACAGGCTACACGGGAGCGGGCGGATTTGAGCTATACTTCGACCCGAAGTACGCGAAGCAGAAATGGGACGCGCTGTTCGAGGTAGGCGAGAAGTACGGGCTGAAACCGATCGGACTGGGTGCAAGGGACAGCCTAAGGCTGGAGAAGTGGTACTGCCTGTACGGGCACGACATAGACGACGAGCACAGTCCGATAGAAGCGGGCCTGGGCTGGATTACGAAAATTGAGGCGAAGGACTTCATCGACAAGGAGTACCTGAGCCGGCAGAAGACGGAGGGCGTGAAGAGAAAGCTGGTGCACTTCGAGATGCAGGAGCGGGCGATACCGCGCAACGGCTACGAGATCTGCACGGCAGACGGGACGGCTATTGGGAACGTGACCTCCGGCATCATGGTGCCGACCACGAAAGTGGGCATCGGCATGGGTTACGTGAAGACGGAAGAGGCCAAGAAAGATAACATTATTTACATCAAGATACGCGAAAAACTATGCAGTGCAAAAATCGTATAGTAATCAGCCTGAGTGCTCTGCTGGTCGCCACGAGTGCATTGGCGCAGGTGTTCACCCTGGACGAATGCAGGCAGATGGCGCTACAGCAGAACAAGAAGGTACAGATAGACGAGGAGACGGTAGCGGCCACGAAGGACATCAAGCGTTCGACGGTGGCGAACTTCTTCCCGAAGATAAGCGCCAATGGCGCCTACATGTGGAATCAGAAGAACTTCAATCTGATTTCGGACAGTTACGGAATGAACATCGGGAACTTCAATCTCGGTACAGCGAATGTGGGCGGCACGTTCCAGTTCGGGAGTCAGATACAGAACGTGCTGAACAACCTGCCGGACCTGATCAAGCCGTACGCGCAGCAAGGAGCGAGTGCGGTAGGCGGTCTCATCAACAGCGAGTACACGAAGCTGTATGACGCTCTGTCGCTGGACATCCACCACGTGCTGGTGGGTCAGGTAGGCGTGACGCAGCCGATATTCGTAGGCGGGCGGATCGTGAACAGCTACAAGATGGCGAAGACGGCCGAGCAGATTGCGGAGATCAAGCAGCAGATGACGAATACGGATCTGGTGCTGAAGGTAGACGAAGCATACTGGCGGGTAGTGAGTGTACAGGAGAAGGTGAAGCTAGCGACCCAATACCACGACCTGATGGTGAAGATGAAGGGGGATGTGGACAACCTGGTGGAGGAAGGGGTAGCGACCAGGAGTGACCAGCTGAAGGTGATGGTGAAACTGAACGAATCAGAGCAGAAGCTGGGTCAGGCGACAGACGGACTGGAGCTAAGCCGGATGGCGCTCTGTGAAGTGATCGGGAAGGACCTGTACTTCGACATCCAGGTGGACTCGGTAGGGCTGGAGGACATCGACCTGAATATCGAGCAAGAGAACCTGAACGGCGTAGCCGACCGCAGGCAGGAGGTGCAGCTGCTGGAGAAAGTAGCGAAACTGGCGAAGACGAGCAAGAACCTGGCGGCAGCCGGACTGATGCCGAACGTGCTGGCCAGTGCCAACTACGTGATGACGAACAAGAGCCTGGAGAACGGCTGGAACAGCAATAAGTACTTTGGATTCTTCAACGCAGGCGTGGTAGTGAATGTGCCGATAGCGCATGCGGACGCCATCTATCGCGTGAAGGCGGCGCGGCACGCGCAGAAGGCGGCTCAGCTGAAGCTGGAGGAGACGCGGGAGCTAATCACGCTACAGGCCACCCAGAGTCAGCAGAAGGTGAGCACGGCGCACCACAAGCTGATCCGCGCAAAGGCCGCAGCGGCCAGTGCGACCGAGGTACTGAGGATGGCGCAGGCAGGATTTGACGAAGGGGTGATCAGTTCGACCGAGCTACTGGGCGCCCAGACGCAGTGGATGAGCGCGGAGAGCGACCGACTGGACGCGGCCATCGAGCTGAGGATGGCGGAACTGGAGTACAGGAAGAATAGCGGGAGGCTGTAAGTTTAGAGTTTAGAGTTTAGAGTTTAGAGTTGTTTAGAGTTTAGAGTTGTTTAGAGTTTAGAGTTTAGAGTTTAGAGTTGTTTAGAGTTGTTTAGAGTTTAGAGTTTAGAGTTTAGAGTTTAGAGTTGTTGAAAGTTGAAGAGTTTAAAAGTTTAAGAGTTTAAAATAAATAGTATGATACTGAATAAGAAAGAAAAGCGTTACAATCTACTATTGGGTTTGATTGCCCTGTTTGTAGTCATTGTGCTAACGGCCCTCATCGGCATTTTTTCGCTGAGCGAGGACGAGTACATCATCTCGGGAGAAGCGGAGGCCACGGAATACCGTGTGTCGGGCAAGGTACCGAGTCGTGTGGCGGCCTTCCTATACGAAGAGGGAGACCAGGTAAAGAAAGGTGACACGGTTGTCATCATGGACAGTCCGGAGGTGCAGGCCAAGATGGCTCAGGCGCTGGGCGCGAAGCATGCAGCGGAGGCCCAGAACGCCAAGGCGATACATGGTGCGCGAGAGGAGCAGATAGAGGGGGCGTACGAGATATGGCAGAAGGCGCTGGTAGGCGAGCGCGTGATGCGTCAGAGTTGGGAGCGCGTGAGCAGGCTGTACGACAAGGGAGTGGTGACGGCGCAGAAGCGTGACGAGGTGAAGGCGCAATACGACGCCGCAGCCGCGACGGCGCTGGCCGCGAAGAGTCAGTACGACATGGCCAAGCATGGCGCGCAGATAGAAGACAAGCAGGCCGCAGCCGCCCTGGTAGAGCGTGCGAACGGAGCGGTACAGGAAGTGACGGGATACATGAACGAGCTGTACCTGACATCGCCCTGCGACGGAGAGGTGAGCGAGCGTTACCCGAAGGTAGGTGAGTTGGTAGGCTCGGGCAGCCCGATCATGAGCATCATTGACCTGAGCGACATCTGGCTGACCTTTGCCATCCGCGAGGACGAGCTGAAGGGGATGGTGGTAGGTGACGAGCTGATCGTAACGGTTCCGGCCCTAGGAGAAGCGACCTATCGCGCGCGTGTTACCTATATCAAGAGTATGGGCACGTACGCGACCTGGCGCAGCACGAAAGAAAACGGCGGTTACGATGTCCGCACGTTTGGCGTGAAGGCTCGTCCGACAGAAACCATTCCGCACCTGCGTCCGGGCATGACGGTGATAGTAAAAGAGATCGCACATAACGAAAACGAAAACGAAAACGAAAACGAAAACGAGTAAAGTGTTCAGCGATCTCAAAAATTTCTGCCAAGACGTACTGAACACCGCGAGGCGGGAGGTCAGGATGTGGATAGAGCGGCCGGTATACCTGGTGGCTTCGGTGCTGATCATGGGTGTATCGACGCTGTTCTACGTGACGCTGATGCACAAAGGTGCGCCGGAGAACATGCCGATAGCGGTAGTGGACCTGGACGGCAGTACGATAAGCCGGAGGATGGTGCACGAGTTGCAAGCGGCATCGGGTGTAGAGGTGGTACGGGTATGCACCAATTACGCGGAAGCGCGAGACATGATGCAAAGGGGGCAGATATACGCGCTACTGGAGATACCGGAGAACTTCTACGCGGACCTGAGTGCCCAGCGTCAACCGCAGGTAGACTTCTACGTGACGTATGCCTTCACGGTAGGCGGCACGAGTGCGTACAAGCAGCTACTGACGGTGACGAACCTGCTCAACGGCGCGTTCTTGCAGCAAGTACTGCGGCTGAAGGGCACCTCGGAATACGAGATCATGAACATTGTGCAGCCGATTAAGATTGATGCGCACATGCTCTTCAACCCATGGGGCAACTACGCGTACTACCTGCTGACGACGATATTGCCGGGCACGCTGGGAGTTGTGATATTGATGCTAACGATATTCAGCATCGGCATCGAGCTCAAGCTGAGTACGAGCCACGCCTGGCTTCGCGCAGCGAACTGTCACTACGGTGCAGCGATGGTAGGCAAGATGTTGCCGTACACGATCCTGTTCTTCCTACTGGGGCAAGGATTCATGATTATATTGTATCAGTTCCTCTACTTCCCGAGCAACGGGCACCTATGGGCGATGATGCTGAACCTGTTCGGATTCATCGTAGCGATGCAATGCTTCGGGGTGGTGCTGATCGGTCTGCTACCGGTGCTGCGCGATGCGATATCGGCCGGGGCGCTGCTGGGCATGATGAGTTTCACGCTATCGGGATTCACGTTCCCGAATATGGGCATGCTACCGTTCGTGAGGTCGATAGCGTACCTGTTCCCGCTACGGCACTACTACCTGACGTACGTGAACGAGGCGTTGCTACAAGCACCGGTTTATGAGTCACTAACGACGATGCTGGCGTATGTCGGATTCATGATAGCCGCTTGGGCAGTAGGCGGGCGCCTGTGCCACGCGATGGTTTATCTGCGTTATCCCAAGAAATAATGGATAGTAAACAAAAAATACAAATACGCATCCGCTCGGCCCGAGTGCTGCAGTGGTTGTCGGATATCTGGTACGTATTCACGGAAGAGCTGAGGCGGATGTTGCATGACCCGGGCGTGCTGACGATATTCGTGGTAGCGAGTCTGGCGTATCCGCTGCTGTACAAGACCATGTACTACAACGAGCAGGTACTGAATATCCCGGTTGCGGTAGTGGACATGGATGCCTCGCCGGAGAGTCGGCACTTCCTACATAAGTGGAACGCGACTCCGGATGTGGAGATAGCGTACACGTGCGAGAACATGGCCCAAGCGGAGGAGCTGATGCGCCACGGCAAGATACACGGGATACTCTATATCCCCTCGGACTACAGCCACGACATCGCAACGGTGCACGACCAAGCGACGCTGTCGCTGTATTGCGACATGTCCTCGTTCCTGTACATGAAAGGGGTGTACATGTCGTGCAACAAAGTGATGTTGGACGAGATGCACAACATCCAGCTGAACCGGTTCGAGAGGATGGGCTTTGGTCCGCAGACGAGTTGGGTACTGACGCAAGGTGCACCGTACACGGAGACGGCGCTATACTGTCCGAACCAAGGATACGGCAGTTTCATCATTCCGCCGGTGCTGCTGCTGATTATCCACCAGACGTTGCTGCTGGGAATCTGCATGATGGCGGGAACGGCCTACGAGGAGCGGAGGACGCTGTATACCCTACCCGGCTCGAAGCGCAGGAGGGGTTCGTTCCGAATCGTATTCGGCAAGGGGGCGGCGTACTTCCTGCTATACTACCTGCTGGCGATTGTGGTGCTGGTACTGTACCCGAAGATACTGAACATCCCGAATATCGGTCATCCGCTGGATATTATCCGGTTCCTGGTTCCGTTCCTGATGGCGACCATCTTCTTCTCGATGACGATTTCGCTATTCATCCACAACCGTGAGACGGGAATGGTGATACTCGTGACAACGAGTCTGATGTTCCTATTCATATCGGGCATATCGTGGCCGATAGATTCGATACCGATGTTCTGGCAGGTGGTAGGCGCCTTTATTCCCTCGACCTGTGGCATCCATGGATTCGTGAGGATGAACACGATGGGCGCCACCATCTATCAGGTAGAGGAAGAGTATATAGCGCTTTGGGCGCTGACGTGCATCTACTTCATCACCGCGACCGCGGGGCTGTACCTACAGGGGTTGCATGCCGACAGGGGGCATCGGCCGGAATTCAAGAACAAGATTCTACATTATTTCCTAGACTGATGAGAATAAGAGGAATAGCGATTCTAACAGCGATGCTGGCCACGGAGCCAACATCCGTTGTGTTAGCGCAGGACAGCCTGCGGCTGCGGGAGGTGCTGGTAGAAGCGCAAAGGCTGGACAGGGCGGCCCAGAGCTACCGGCTGGTGAGCGAAGTGAGCGCGAGGGAGATGGAAGCGATGCCGGTGCACAACGTAAACGACATGTTGGTATACCTACCGGGGATAGACGTGAGGACGAGGGGGAATAACGGCAGTCAGGCGGATGTGGGCCTGCGGGGCGGTACGTTTGGCCAGGTGCGGGTGATGCTGAACGGCGTGGCCCTGAGCGATGCCCAGACGGGGCACTACAGCCTGAACCTGCCGATAACGGCTTCGCTGATAGACCGGATGGATGTGCTGGACGGGGCGATCAACATCGTGACGAAGAGCAAGCAGACGGACAAGACGGGATTCTACGGGCGGCTGACAACGGGTATGAACGGGTTGGTGAACCCGGAGATGTCGCTGAGCCGAGACAAGGGGAGGTGGCACATCAACGCAGCGGCGGAGTACAATCGGAGCGACGGGTTCTATGCTCCGGATCCTACGGAGAAGGAGAAGACGGCAGCCGAAAACAGCGGATACCAGATAGCGAACCTCTATGTCCAAGCCAGACGGCAAACCAGCCGGTCCATGCTGGATATCCAGGGGGGTGCGCAGTACAAGGATGCGGGTGCGGGTATGTTCTACGGATTCGGGAGTCAGACCCAACGAGACCAGACGCATATGGGATTCGCGGCGGTGAGCTACAGACAGCACTGGGGACGCTGGTCCCTATACACCGGCGCAGGCTACCGCGTCAATGCCGACTACTACCGATGGTGGGCGGACGAACCGAAGAAAGGCGCCAATAAGCACCTCCATCAAACGGGGACTATCCACGTGGCCGCGAACTATGTCAGTCGAATCGGGACAACGACAGCGGGGGTAGAACTGAGGGACGAGAGCATCTACTCCACGAACCTGGGTGACAGCATAGCAAAGCCGCTAAAGATGGGCGGCTGGGAGTTGGCGCTGGGCAAGAACCGACTAAACGTACGCTATTACGCAAGGCAGAGTTTTCACCACAAAAGACTGAATGCGAGTGTGGGGATTGAGGGGGACTACAACACGATGTTCGGCAGCTACGGCGGCGGGCAGGCCAATCTGGGCGTACTCTATGCCCAGAACGGGCAGGTGTATATCAACGCCTCCCACACGCGTCGACTCCCCACGTATACGGACCTCTATTATCACGCGGGCAACCAGCGCGGCAGTCGGGAGCTGAGACCGGAGAGTATGACGACCCTGGCCATCGGGACGCGCTATGAGCACACGATGGGACCACACACGGTAGGCATAGAAGCCGATGCGTTCTACCGAATGGGACGGGATATCATCGACTGGGTATACGTCACGACGGACTCGCTATATCACGCCACGAATCAGAACAAAGTCAACGCAGCCGGATGTGAAGTGACCGCACGATACAGTTATGGTGAATGGGTTCCGGGAATCCGTGCGGCGTATGCCTATACGTGGCTGGACCTAGACCTGAATAAGACCGGAAGCCGATACCTGGACTACCTGAAGCATAAGGTGGTGGTGTCGCTGGACCACTCGTTCTACGTCTTTCGAGACAAGAAAGGCGTCAAGGGAAGGAAGGGCGATGCGGGAGCGATAGGCGGCAGCTATATGCTAAGCTACCGAGAGCGGATGGGGCAATACAACTCGGCGGAAGGCGAGATATGCGATTTCCGGCCGGTGTTGCTACTGGACGTCGGCCTGTACTGGCAGAACCGGCTGGTGCGGGTAGCGGCCGAGTGCACGAATGTGACGAACAGGCATTACTACGACTACGGAGGGATATTGCAGCTGGGGGCGTGGGCGAAAGTGAGTGTGGGAGTGAGGATATAGCAT
>X369_Koala__coassemble_21_pt1 | contig 39808 bp, 40 predicted proteins | sample X369_Koala__metabat2_high_PE_004 | metagenome-assembled genome bin X369_Koala | reverse complement strand
GGATATTTCTGGAACTCCTTGACCAGCGGGCACATCTTGATGGCCTCCGGCCGCGTTCCGAATACAAGTAGTATGGTTTTCATAATTTGCGTTTGAGTTTCCGTTTGAGTTAGTATGTCTTTTCTCCTTTAAAAATACGCCCCGTTACAATATCCGAAAGCATGGCTCCCATTTTCGGACCTATCAGGTTCACCAATTTATACTTCAAAGTATGTCGGGTTTTATCCCACCAACTCTTGTCCAACCAGCTGCCGGCGAAGTGATGGATGCACACCGTATTTTTTGTCATATATATCTTGCCGGTTCCGTGGTCTTTGGGGCAGAAGTACTCGGACGGATACATAGTGCAGAGTCCCGGGAAGTCTTGTAACTGGTTGTTCAGCACCAGGCCTTTCTCTACCATATAGGCCGTAATGATTTCGGTATTTGTTCGCATATCGAACGTACCATCCTCCTGCACAAACTTCCGGCCGTTATATTGGTCCAGCAAGTCCTTTGCCCATTGGCTACCTTTCTCGGCCGCCATCATGCCCGTCGGCACATAGCCGTTGTTCTCGAATCCGGAGAACATGTGGTGATGCAGGAAGGGGTCGTACGACTTCACCACCTCTACATCCGTATCCATGTACACCCCACCCTCGGTATAGAGCGCATACAGTCGCACCACATCCGTTACGAAGGCAAATTTCCGGTTCTCCAGCGCCTCCTTGGCATAGGGATAGAGGTTCACGTCGAAGTTATCCTCATTCCACTCTTTCAGTTCGTAGTCCGGCAGGAACTTCTTCCAACTCTCGATGCACTTCTGTGCCAACTCGTTCTTTGGCCCGCGTCCGAACCAACAATAATGTACAATCTTAGGTATCATAATTTTTCTTTATCGTTTTCGTTCAATAAAGCATATATCTTCTCCACCTCCGCCTGTCCGCTCATATCATGCGACTTGAGATAGTCTATAAGCTCCACTTGTTTCTCCTCATCATTCGCCAGTTCAAAGATAGCCTCCGCAACCGCCTCGTTCGTCTGATCGCAAATGATGCCATCCACACCATCCTGTATCTGGCTGTTAGCCGTCGGATAGTTGGTGATGATGACGGGCTTGCAAAGTACCTGTGCTTCGCGAACGACCATACTCTTACCTTCATACCGACTCGGATGCACATAGATGTCGCAGTTCTTGATGTAGGGGTATGGGTTATCGCTCGGCCCAAGAAAGATAACGTTCTCTTTTACGCCCAACTTCTCTGATAGCACATCAATCTCCGAGTAGTCTCCCGGGCCCACGATGTACCAGCGGAATGTTTCTAAGTTTCTAGGTTTCTCAGTTTCTGGTTTCCCGATGAGCTCCCGGAGCTTTTTTGCCATGAATGGGATGTTATCGTAATTTTTGGCATACCCCAGCCGTCCACAAGAGCATAGCGTCAGGACTCCTTCTTGTTTAAATGGTTTGAGTGGTTTGAGGAGTTTGAGTGGTTCGTCGGCTCGGCCGAGGATAAGGCTTCTCGGAAGGATATTTTCCATCTCCAATATTTTGTCCTTCAAAGTCGGAAATACTTCGACAAAGGATTTGGTGACATCTGGACTAATTGACACTATATTATCGTATCCATTCCAAACAGGAAGTTCCATCTCTGCATTCAGCGAAATCTGCTTGTAATCCGTATGAATCCAGGCTATCTTCTTCTTTGCCTTAACATTTCTAAGGACAATATCATGTGGATTTAAATAAGAGATAGCCAAATCATATTCGCCATACTGATATAGATTAGGGAGAACCCTTGCCAAATTTCTACCCAAATACCCCCAAATAGCTGTATGTGGCCGAGTGTCTACGTGGTTTTTATAGTATATTACGTTCTGCAATTTTGCCAAAACTCGAGCCATTAAAACACCCCAATGTCCCTTCATAAAGGTTTCAGTCATCGGATGCTCTACAACCGAATAAGCACCTATCTCAGGTAGCAGATGTACAAACTCCGGTATGGCATTCATAAAAATTCCTTGGTGCGAGAAGATGAACAAGTCAATATCCACCCGCTCTGGATCAAGTGCCTCCAGCAGCCCGATAAGGCTGCTCTCTGCACCACCTATCTCCATGTAGTGCATGGCTATCAGTATTCGCTTACGGCTCATAAGTTTCTAGGTTTCAGGTTTCAAGCATTTACACGATCCCTGCCCGGACGATGTCCTGCACGAGGATGGTGCCGACGACCTTCTTGTTCTCGTCGAGGACGGGCATGCCGGTGATGTTCTTGCTGTTCATGACTTCGAGGGCGTCGACGGCCATGTCGCGACGGTCGATGACCTTGGGGTTGCGGGTCATGACGTTGCTGACGCGCTCGTTGTAGACATCGACGCCACGCTCCAGCATGCGACGGAGGTCGCCATCGGTCAAGATGCCGCAGAGGTGCATCTGCTCGTCCACCACATTGACCATACTGAGGCCCTTGCTGCTCATCACCTCGATAGCCTCACGGAGGCTGCTGCCGTCCCGAACGACGGCATTCTCCTCGCCCGAGTGCATGATGTGCTCCACCTTCACGAGGAGCTTCTTACCCAGGGCTCCGGCCGGATGGTGCAGGCCGAAGTCCTCCTTGCTGTAATGCCGGGCGCGGGCGCACACGACGGCCAGGGCATCGCCCACGACGAGCAAAGCCGTGGTGCTGCTGGTGGGAGCGAGCTGCATGTAGCAGGCCTCGTCGAACGGGGGGAAGAACAGGTGGTACTGGCACTCGCGGGCCAGGGTGGACTTGGGTTTACCCGTGATGGCGACCGTGGTGCAACCAATCTCGCGGAAGACCGGCAGCAGGCGCACGACCTCGTCGCTCTCGCCACTATAGCTCATGATGACCACCACATCCTTCTGCTCCACCATACCCAGGTCTCCATGCATGGCCTCGGCCGGATGAAGGTAGAACGAAGGCGTGCCGAGGCTGGCCAACGTGGCCGCCATCTTGCGGGCGATATGGCCCGGTTTGCCCATACCCGTCAGGATGAACTTACCCTGGCAGCCCAAGGCCAGACGAACGAGCGTCTCGAAATCCGGACCGAGACTCTCGCGCGTCAGCCGGAGCGCCTCAATCTCTATGTCGAAGACCCGATGGGCCTCGGCAATTACATCAAAATCAAGTTTCATTGTATAAATGGTTTCTAAGTTTCTGGTTTCTAAGTTTCTTGGTTTCTAAGTTTCTAAGTTTCAGAGGGTTGCAAGGGTATCGGCTACCTCGTCTGCAGATTGGCAGAAATGGACGAAGTTACGGAAAGTATGCTTGAATTGAACGACTTCGTTCTGGATGCGAGAACTGATTTGGGAGGGGTCCAGCATTTCTGAAATGCAGATAGTGGGGATGTTCCAAAATATCTGTGGATTGACAAGAGTCGTGCTGTGGAAGCTGATGACTGCCAAGGGTTGGGCAAACTCGCACATGCCCTCCATACTCAGACCCGGAGCTTCCAAGATGTCACAACCTAACTCCTCTGCATACTGAGGAGTGAAGGTATCACGCGGATGAGACTTCAGATAGATGTGATAGCCTTTGTCCTTTAGCGCCTTGCAGACCAATCGCTGAACGCGCAAATCATCATCCGTCTTCAGTTCCTCCCTCCGCCAGCCAATGGTACAAAGCATAATGGAATGGCTCAATAGTTCCCTATCAAGAGCAGGCTTAAGCAATTCATTACGTTTACGGAACACTTCTCGATAATAGGGAACAATCGATTTATTCAACATCAAGCCCTTGCGCGTAAAGCGAAGGGTCATGCTACTGAAGGTTCGGTGGTAAAGTTTATAGAAATACTTACCCATCAACGTGTAACGCAGATAGCCACGCAAATCACCCAAGGTTTTGAGTTCCGAGAAGTCCGGATAATTATGTACAAACACTCCCGCATAAGAGGCAAAACCCTCCTCGAAGTCACAGACGATTACATCCCGTCCAAGGAAACGAAACTGATTGGCTCGAACGGCCGGAGGCGTATTGAAGTCGAAGGAGGCATAATATATTGGATTCTTGGACCGGTTGGGGCGAAAGACGGTTTTATAATATTCCTTGGTTGAATTACCCTTGGACATTTCTGCCATGTACTTCCACTCATCTGAACCCTCTATAATGTAGTATTGCGAACAGCTATTCAAGAAATGCTCCGGACCAATCAAATTGCCCAGAGTCGGATGGGGAGGTATTCCGATAACGGCATTGATGTGGATACCCCGAGCCTGCATCTGCATCATCAGTACATCTACACTAATGGCACTCCAGGCCGTTGCCACCCGGGCGAAGAAATTGATAGTCTCGTCCGTACGTACCATCTCCAGGATCTCTGGCCATGATTTCTTTTCCATCATTTTCGTATTATTTTTTTTAGGGGTTTAAAGGCACTCATGATGAGGTCCTTTTCATATTCATTCATCACAAAGAAGTAGAGCAACAGCACAAGACTGATGCCATAAACGGCCATCAGCACCAACATCAACAACATGTGTCCCTCCAGCAAATTTTGGAAGGGATAAGCCACAACTGCAAAGAGAATGGGGATGAATGTGATCTTATAGAGACTTTTCCAAAAGCGATGGGTATTCATTCCGAGCCGATGCCCATAATACCAGTTCAGGAGCAGAAAGCGTGCAAATACACCAGCTATGCAAGTGACGAAGGCAGCACCCAGGATACCATAGTAAGGTAAGATGTAGTAAGTGCCAATCACGTTCAGGACCGCCACAAACAGCTGCACAATGGAACGGAACTTATGTTTGAAGCGTGCCATAGACACATTCAGAAACACATTCTGCACCAACTGCGGAATAACCGGCATCAGCATCATGAGGGATATCCAGTAGGCCGGCTCGTAGCCCGCACCGGCATAGAATCGAATAAATGGCTTTCCGAACGCAATAAAACCGGATGTAATGGTTGTAATAATCAGCATCTGAAGCCGTCCCACCTTAATGGCAAAGTCCGTCAGTTCCTCGTTGGAACTCCCCTCGAAACACATCTTATTGATTCGCGGAGCCAGTACACTCGTGATTCCAGCGGCAAAACTCCAAATCATTGATTGAAGTATGCAGCCGATAGAATAAATTGCGACCGCCTTGGCTCCCAATTCCGGTCGAGCGCCTATCTGCAGATTATCTGTGGAATTATAGAGCATACTCGTCACCTCGGCAAGGAACAGCCATAGAGAGAACACATATATCTCCCTGGTCATCCCCCATGGCAAGTTCTTATAATGCACATGGATATTCAGTTTCCTTCGGACATAGTAGCAATAAATCAGTTGCCCCAAAAGCGAGGAGATAAAGGTCGTAACCGCCAACCCAATAGATGCATAACCCATAAACAGAGCCACCAGGTTTAGGCATGGGGCAAAGATAGTCTGGAATATTCCCAAGGATTGCGTAAAGATAAAGCGCTCATGCGAAGTTATCATAGCTGAATATGGCCCCATGATAAAACTCAGAGCCGATTGACAAACCATGATGCAAACCAGGATGCGCATTTTGCCCATCATGGCCGGAGCAATGGAGTCTCCGTACCAGGTATCGATATTGAAGGTTAGCACGATACCCGCAACCAGCAAGACTGCCGCGATAATGCGGTAAAGTACGATGAACAAGCTAAATACACGTTCCTCCTCTTCATGTCCGCCCTCTGTCCGCGCCTTAATCAGATATCGGACGATAGAGCCACCGATACCCAAGGCCAGTAGCCCCAAATAGCCGGTAATGGTGCCCGACAACTTATAGAGTCCATACTCCTCCTGTCCCAAGATACGGAGCATCACCGGAGTATAGAGTAGCGGGACAATCGCCCCAAGTCCCATATTGATGTAGTTCAATATGGTACCAATCCTCAACTGACTTTTTTCTTCAGCCATAAACTACAATGTTTTACTTGAATAACGCCCCAGAAGAAGGTCATTATCAAAATAGAAAATAACAAACAAACCAACGGATTTTTCGGCACATATTTGATGAGAGAGACTATAACAGTTTGATGCAGGGCCATAATCAGGATGGTTTCGGCGGCAATGTCATCAACAAAACGATTTCTCTTGGTTAGAAACCATGACATCAGAATCATCAATGCCAACGAGATTGCCGTCGCACTCAGGTAGAACAACAAGAGCGAGCGACCATAGAGGCATCGAAAAACGTTTACGGTCAAATCATCTGTGTCTGTATAACCATTCCACCAAGCAACAAGGAATCCAATAACAAGCATGGATACAACCAAAATCAATTTGCATATTTTCACCCCCCCCATTCGCATTATAAGCTGTTGTTTATTAGCAAGATAGCCGAATTCAAAGAACGGAGCACACAAAAGGCTGGTCTGCAACTGCAGGTAGTCGTTAGCCACTGGTGCAGGATTCAAGTAGAGCGACAAGCAGAACAAAACAACGCACCCAAGTATAATCACCCAACTGTTTACATATCTGACCAAACTATAGAGACATCGAATGACAAAAAGCGCCACCAAGAACCACATGGCACAACAGTTAATCGGCAGTTGGTTTTGGTTGCCCAACAGCATATTGATGGCATTCCAATAGGAGCGGTCACCCGTAAGGAGCAAGAGGGACAATAAAATCGCATTGTATACACAATACGGCAGCAGTAACCGTTTGGCGGATTTCCGGATTTCGTCCTTAAGCGGGATGGGCTTATATAGAAACCCTGACAATATAAAGAAGAAAGGCATGTGGAAATAGAACAGCACAGAATGCCCCTGAAATGGCAGGTGGCCCAATACCACCAACCAGATTCCAATGGCCTTCGCCCAATCCAACCAAACGATACGCTTTTCCATTATTCCAAATGATGATCCTTCACGTACTGGATGACTCGCTTGAGGTCATTAGGGGTGTCGACAGCTATGGTCTGGGAATCTACCTCGATGTACTGCACACGATAGCCATTCTCAATGAAACGGAGAATCTCGATATCCTCGATGGCTTCAATCTTGGCTTTGCCGTACTTCTTGCCATACTCGCAATAGAACTTCAGGGCACGAGGGGTGAAACCATAGACGCAAACTTGCTTGTAGTACTTGCCCTCAATATTCCCCTTGGGAAAAGGTGCCGCCGAACGGGTCAGGTAGACTCCACGTCCATCTCCGCTGGCAATCACCTTGGGAACCGTGAAGTTAATGAGGTCAACGGGATCATGAATCTCGGTCATCAGGTTGGTCACCTCGATGTCTGTATTCGGATTCTCCAGACAGCGCAAGATAGCCTTGCGGATAGTCTCGGGTTCAATCAGCGGTTCGTCCCCTTGGATATTGACATACAAGTCTGCCGGAATCTTCTCCGCCACCTCACCAATGCGGTCGGTACCGGTACGATGGCTGGTGGAGGTCATGACGGCCTTCACATTACGCTCCATGCAAGCGTTGTAGATGCGTTCGTCGTCGGTGGCCACATAGACCTCGTCGAACTCCTTCACCTTCTTAGCCTGAAGGTAGACACGCTCAATCATCAACTTGCCACAGATTTCAGCAAGCGGTTTGCCCTGGAAACGAGAAGACTCGTACCGAGCCGGAATAACTGCAATAATCTTCATAATTGTATATTTTTGAATTTAAATTAACTGATAGATAGACCTGACCGCCAGGGACTTATAGAGCGTTGGGGTCAAGGACTGGAGCTTGTGACCGATAGTGGCCGAGACAGCCGCAAAGATAGTGTTGTTCTCGTGCGTAAGTGTCACCTCCTTCTCCGAAAGCACACTACCGGGGTAACCATCGAATCCGATGCAATAAATCTCACCATCGGCAATGTCCAACGCCATCTGAAAAGCGATGGTCGTGCTGGAGTCCTTGAATTCGCGAATGAAATCCACGGATGCCAGTTCGTGCGTCCTATGTTCGGCAAAGGCAGGTACCTCTGTGCCCATCGTACGCGGATAGGGAGGCAAGATAACCGTATCCCGGAAGCCTTCGGACGGGACATTCTTTGCCATACGACGACCTTCCGTTCCGACAATTGCATAAAACTTCGTGCAATCCACATCCGCAAACAGACTTGCATGACGGGCCGTCGAGAACACCAGAGCCGTATCCGCATCGAGGAAGGCCTTGATGCCCGCCAGATGTTCCGATACGCTATTCCCGCCACCGATGACAATCACCTTACCGAACTTTTGGTCGGGTTCAAAGACCGGATATTTGGCATTATCGACCGAGTTGTTCTTGCGGTTCTCCAGAGCCCGCACCACGCTATTGAAGGAATAGACCCGATTGGTCACCCACTCCATCACTTCCTTCTGTGGGATACGGTTGGCACCCGCTATCATATAGGGCAGATTCGTGCCCCAACGGTACTTCTCGTATAGGGGAGTGAAGGCCGTGATGACATCACCCAGGACATTGAAATCCACCTTCAGGCCCTCGTGCGCATTCAGATAGGTCAGCAGCAGCTCCATGTTCAGGTTGCCCGCACCACGGCCCATGCCCAGGATGGTAGCATCCACATAATCCACGCCCAACTGCATAGCCGTAATGGTATTGATGAGACCCAGCTGCAGGTTGTTGTGGCCATGGAAACCCACGGGACATTGGGTATTCGCACGCACCTCCTTGTAGATCTCTGTCAGTTCCGTAGGCGTAATGCCCCCGAAACTATCCACCATGCAGAAGAGATCAGCAAAACTATCGAGCACCCCCAACTTCTTGAGGAAGCCGGGATATTCCGTCTGCCACTTGCTCATGTACATGCAGTTAAAGCCCACCTCAAAGCCCATGGCCTTGACCGCCTTGGCCAGAACAACCGCCCGGTCGAAATTCTTGGGGTCAATAGCGATACGCACCATATCGACCAGTCCCACAATCGGCTTGAGTAATCGGTCCAAGTCCTCCGGATGAGTGCTCTTCTCGTTGAGCATCACGTCCAAGCGCTTCGTGCATGTCTCGCGGATATGTCGGAGCACGCTTACGGGCGAGTAGCCGAACTTACCCATATACTCCTCGGTCGGATTATTGCGATAGCCCAGCTCCAGATAGTCGGCCGGTAGTGCGTTCATAGCCCGGATGTACGCATCCACCGTCTCTTCGTTAAAATCCCAGTTCGTGTAGTAGCCACCATCACGAAGGGTGCAATCCAGTATCTTCATTACTATTTATTTTGAATTTTAAACTTAACTATAATTTCAGCCAGCTTGACTTAATGTATTTATTACAATATGCCAAACCGCAGGTAATCAACATTGCCACAACGAAATACACAATACACCAGCCCTGATAACTATACTCCCGAATTACATGCGAATCGGCCAATCTCTCTATGGGCAGTCCATAAATCCATATTATCATAAGCGACACTAACTTGAACATCAAAAAATGCCAGGTAAGAATGGTAAGCGTGTTATTTCCAATAAAGCAAATTACCCCCCCCACGACGCATGTAATATACTGATTCTTTGCAACTTATAAAAAGCAGAGTATATCAGCCAAATAACTAAAACCGCAGATATAAGATATGGAACAATAATTGTATTATCAAAGAAAGGAAGGAACATTGCTGTTGACCAATAGAAGTATCCTGCCACAAATATACACAAGACGATCACACACTCACAAATAGATAAAGGTCGAAGATTATATTGCCGGAAGGCATGTCCCGCCAAGAATAAAGCAATTGCGGCATACTCGTGAGACTGGATGTTAAAGAAAGATACAGAATACTGAGTAATATCATCCACGATTGTCAGCATCAAAGCGACACCGATGCCAATCAAATCATTGTACCTCCATCTACGAGTTAACCGTAACCACAAGTATGCTAAGATATTTGTCCAAAGCAATGTCTTTAGGAACCAGTATCCACCTAATAGTGGATAATCCTGCGCTTGCATACGAGTAACAATATTGAAGAGACGGCCTTTATACTCAGTAAGGGTATAATAACCCGTCCACGCATCATTGATGTTGTGTATATGCAGGTAACAAAAAACATTATGCAAAAGCAGAAAGAAAATAGACCACTTTAAATATGGCCAGTAGATACCCTTCAACTTCCGTTGCAGAAAAGTTCTTGCGTCATTCAAATATTTTTCCTTGAAACAATAACCGGAAACGAAAAAGAAAAGCGGCATATGAAACAGATTCACCACACTGTCCACAGGAGTATGAACACATGCGTGTCCCAAGACCATAGCCATAATGGCCACGGCCTTCATACACGATATTATATCGTTATGAGATTCTATTTGCGATGCGGTCATTCTGCTTTCAATTTATGGCGAAGCATGTATGCGTAGAACACCAACTGCCAGCAGCATGCGGCTAAAGGTTGATGCCGACGACGGAGCAGCCCCACCAGTTCGTGGATATTGTCCGTGGCGTTGATGAAGTCGGACTTGATGGGATACGGACTGTTGCTGGTGCCGGAATTGGCGTGGAAGACGGGCGAGGCGAAGAAGGGCACAATCCGCATCGGGATGTCTGTATCTGTCACGAAGGCCCGCGCAAAGACATTCTCTATCCAGTTGTGACCGCGATCTTCTTCCGAAATCTCCTCCTTGTGTCGCAACAACAATTCGCGAAGGATGGCAGGCGTGGTGCAGAAACAGGTGGTCGTAATCCACTCCTGGTTCTCGATATTGCTTCGCCAAAGTTTGTCCAGCAGCAGCCAGCGGGAACGACCAATCTCCTCCACATTCTCGACCTTCAGCCGACCGGTAATCTTAATGAGGTACTTGCTCTCAGCCAACATCCGGGAGTGCTCCAATGCATAGAGCAGCATCAAGGCCTCACCATAGCCCTTGCCCTTAATCTTGTCGAAGCCCGAGTTGCCATCGAAGGTCAAGTACTCCAGCCGACCCCGGTCAATCCAGTCTTGGTACTCCGAGCTGAAATCTGTATGGGTATTCTCCATGAAGACTACAGGAAGTGAGGTATTCTGCAGATAGAAATCCAAAGCCTCACAGTACTGCCGCTTCCGCAGCTCAGGGTCTTGCAGAACCGTATAGGACATGCCCCCCGGATTGACGCAAGCGGTCAAGAGAATTGTTGCACGATGTTTCATGCGGTTATCCTTTAATCAATTTTTGCACCCACTTAATCGGAGTCATAATGAGACTACCGATTTTAAAAGTTGGTGAATTTTGCAAAGCGACAAAGTCATCGTGATATTGCTTTGCCAGACGATAGTAATTCAGTTATTTCTCCATAATGAGCCTTGCCCCCTCCTCCATACCGTTCTTGTAGAACTCTGGATAAATATACAAAGCTCGGAAGATTGCAAGCGACTGGAAGTAACTCTCACGTGGGAAGCCGACAGATATACCGGAGTTGACGCGATAAGAAACGACATCCTTATCCATGAAATGAAATTTGATGCCTGCTCGCAAATAATTTATCCATTTTGCCCAATCCTCCAAATTAGCTACACGCTCGTCATTTTTGATTCCGAGATTCAGGAAGTATTCCCGATTGGCAAAAGTTGCAGGTGCCGGCAGACAGTTTCCTTTATAGAGGAGGCGATGAAGTTGCTGCTCCGGAGTCATAGAGAAGAAGGAATAATCGAAACGCTTCAGGACTTGCTCTATCGTTTCCTTATCCGCGCCAAAACCGGTCATACGTCCAAAAATCAGTTTAGCATCCGGATGCTCAGCCACGTAAGCCATGAAATCAGAAATACAATTCGGGAGGAGTTTGTCATCTCCCGCTATCCCCTTTTCCCACTCTCCTTGGCAAGCCGCGGATGCCCGATTGCAGTTTCCTGATACACCTGTATTATGCTCGGGTACAATAATCTGCGTCCGGACGAAGCGGTCCTTGTTCTTGGCTATCCAATCCTCGCAGAGCTGGACAGTATTGTCGGTAGACTTGTCGTCCGAGACGATAAGCTCGATGTTCGGGTAGGTCTGCGCCTTGATACTCTCCAAGGTTTCGATGATGTACCTGGAGGAGTTATAGGCGATGACGGAAACGGAAACTACTGGTTGATTCATTTGAGAAATTTAGTTTTGAATTTATCTATACCCATATTGATAACTTTTGCCAGTTGCTTTTGCGGATAGGTCATCACTTTGTCGTAAACGATGCCAAAAACGAAAAATGCCAGGACACATGATGCGGACAAGGCCAAATATATTGGATAAGGATTGGCATCCAGTAATTGTTTGTCAAAAGACATAAGCCATGGGCAAATAGGAACACTTACCTGCAAGATATAAACAGCAAGGGTGCTCTTGCCAATCCAGTTGATGGGTTTGGATACGAACTGGCAGTACGTGAAGGGCAAAAAGAGGCAAACGGTCGATGCAATTAGGAGGGGATTGGAGTAATAGAAGGCATAGTCCCGATGGAAGAGGTACAGGAAACACACAATGGCAGACAAAACGAAATAGCCGAACAGCCATAAGTATTTGCTATACCGATGAAGCACGTGCAAGTTAAGAGCAACAGCCCTACCGACCAGGTACATCAAGGCGAAATGAATGGCAGAATAGCCTTCGCATACACCTAAATTATCTTTGTGCAAACAACAGAACCACCCCTCAATCAGCACGAAGCCGAGCACCCACTTCCAGAGGCTATTCTTATATTTGTCTACAAACGCATTCAACATAGGCGACAGAAGCATCAGGACGAGATAACCTTGGATGAAATAGCCGGCATTGGTGAAGCACTCAAAACGTAACAACATATCGGCTAAGTTGAAGTCATGCGTCAGGAAACAATTAACAAGGTATAAGGGCAACTTGACAAACAGCAGAACGCAATACAGTTTTACGATGCTCTGATACTTCAGTCGGATGCCACAGAGGCCGCTAATCAACAGAAAGCAATTCACGCAACATGCTGATAACGACTCAATTATGGCTTGCCCCCCCCTGAAAACAGAGAGTGTATCACGCGTTATACCCGGCATTCCGCCTACAAACCAGCCGTTCCAATGCACGATGAGCACCAGAAAGGTGGCCAGTATGCGGAAGAGCTCGATGCTGGAATTGCGCTCTATTTGAGGGACCGACTGCTGCATTAGAATTTATTTATCAATTCAACGACGGCTGCCACTTCCTCCATGGTGATGGTGGGGCCGATGGGGATGGAGAGTTCCTCGCTGGCGAGGCGCTCGGTGATGGGGAGCCTACCCCCAGCCCCTCCCTGAAGGGAGGGGAGGCCTACCCCTTGCCCCTCCCTGAAGGGAGGGGTGTTATAAATATTCCATTTCTCCTTCGCATAACACTCTTGCAGATGTGGAGGTATGGGATAGTGGATAACAGTTCCTACCCCGTTTTCTGCGAGATAATCATGCAAGCGGTCGCGGAGCCTTGCCCCCTTCCCTTCAGGGGAGGGCTGGGGAGAGGCTACGATGATGGGGAACAGGTGGTAGGCGTTCTGCTCGTCGGGCAGGAGGTCGGGCAAGGTGATGCATGGGTTGGAGATATGGTCGTAATAGTAGTGGGCGACCCGCTTGCGATGGAGGTTGTCCTCCACGAGGTGCCAGAGCTTGACATCGAGGACGGCTGCCTGAATCTCGTCCAGACGGCTGTTGCGACCGGCATACTTGAAGACATACTTCCGCTGGCTGCCGTAGTTGGCGAGGGCACGAACCGCCTTGGCGAGTTCCTCGTCCTTTGTGGTCACGCATCCGCCATCACCCAGGGCACCCAGGTTCTTGCCTGGGTAGAACGAGTGTCCGGCCGCATCACCAATAGAGCCCGTTATAGCGAGCCTACCCCCAGCCCCTCCCTGAAGGGAGGGGAGTTTAGCAGCCATATCCCGGATGGTTTGAAGAACTTGCTCTGGATTGTGAAGCAATTCCTCATTGGTAAAGCGAAGTTCCGTTACGCCTAACTCCCTTAACTTATTTGTTCTATACTGGTCCTTTTCCTGCTGCTCATGGGTGTGATGATACCCACCATCCAATTCAACGCTTAAACCCTTATCGGCACAGAAAAAGTCAACAATGAAATCCTGTATGATATGCTGTCTACGGAAATGTATATCCAAACCATTTCCCTTCAACATATTCCATAATATGGATTCTGCTTCTGTGGGATTCTTGCGGTTGTGTTCTGCATTCTGTTTCAGCACATCATACAAAGTCGGATCTGCCGTATGTACCCCCCACTTACTCAGGAAGTCCTTCCCTTCAGGGAGGGGTTTGAGGTAGGCTCCACAGCCGTGGCTCTGGGCGCAATCCTCCACGAGCTTCAGGTTGTACTTGCGGCAGAGGTCGCCAATCTTGTCGGTATAGGCATTGCGGCCATAGAGGTGGACGATAGCGATTGCCTTGGTCTTTGGAGTGATAGCCGCCTCAATGAGGTCGTCATCAATCTCCAACGTGTTGGACTTCGGCTCGATGAGCACCGGCACGAGTCCGTTCTCCGTGATAGCGAGGATGGTAGCGATATAGGTGTTGGCCGGCACGATGACCTCGTCGCCCGGGTGCATCACGCCCAGCTCGATGTAGGCTCGGAAGATCCAGATGAGCGCATCCAGACCATTGGCGCAACCCACACAATAGGGCACACCCACGAACTGGGCAAAGTCCGCCTCGAACCGCGCGTTCTCTTCACCCTGGAGGTACCAACCCCCGTTTACGACTCGGCTTACCGCCTCATTGATTTCCGCTCCATGCAGAGCAGTCACGTCCTTCAAGGACAGAAATGGGATATTCATAATGGATTAATTATTTCGGAATTTCAAAAATATCTGGCAAAGATTAAGTTTGCGGATTGGGATGGGTTATTTCAGTAGTTTTGCCATTTCGGCGAGATCCGGCAGGGTGTTACGAAGTGGCTCTGGCATATCGTTGAGCGTACGATAGGTGGCTACACCCATTGGTTTGGAGTAGTCGCGTACGGCATATTCAGCGAAGGAGCGATTCATTTCCTTGCAAAGGACGATGCCAATGGTCGGATTCTCTTGGGGTTTGCGAATCTGGTCGTCGAGAATCTGCATGTAGTTGGAGAGTTGACCAAGATATGCTGGCTTGAACTTGCCTATCTTCAGTTCTACAACCACAAGGGCGTTGAGCTCGCGGTTGAAGAAGAGGAGGTCTGGGAACTGCTCTTCTCCATGGGTCTGTAGCGGATACTGGTTGCCAATATAGCAGAAATCTCGACCAAAGGTCATGATAAAGGTCTTGATGTTACGGACTATCTCTTTCTCGATGACACGTTCATCCACGGTCTCGTAGTCTTCGTTGATGTCTTCGACATTGATGAAGTCGAGGGTGTACTCGTCCTTAAACATGCCGATGGCTTTGACGGCATCGCGTGTGGAAGGGATGGTGGAGGCGAAGTTGGAAACAAGTGTCTGATCCTTGTTGTAGAGATTCTCCGCTACGGCCTGCCGTAGCTGGCGCACGTTCCACAGATGCTGCCGCGTCTGACGCAGGTAGAAGAATATCTCGTTGAGGTCCCGGGTTTTATGGAGTAGTTCCATGTGATGGGAGAAACTGCAAGCAAGAAAATCGTCTCGGCTAATTTCGGTCGACACTGGCGACCATTTTGTAACGGCAAAGCTGTCAACCGCTATTTCGCTTGCTAATGGCGAGCATTCTGCATCTTTAGGCAAATCGGTCGTCACTGTCGACCGATTTATATATTGTGACCAGAATTCAGCAAATGTGCGCATTTTTTTGATGCTTTCGGCCGAGAATCCTGAGTCCCGGCATCTCGCGCTGGAGTTGCTGACTGATAGTATCTATGGCGGAAGAACCCCAACTGGCTCCACGAGAGTGTCCGGAGACATACCGACCGATGCCGAAGTAGAGTGAGAGTTGCTGTCCGCTAATCATGCGGAGGGCACGACTCTGGCTGACAACAATAGCATGCTTGATATCTGCAACGGCCTGCCGTAAGTCGTTACTGATTATTGGTGTGTTATTTTCGTTATCCATAATCTATAAATTTATTATTTTCCTCATTGATTTCCGCTCCATGCAGAGCAGTCACGTCCTTCAAGGACAGAAATGGGATATTCATAATATTGTTTTGTATACTTATTGCTTATTGTTTATTGTTCATTGTTCTAACTAAGGGGTGATATCGAAGTGGTATCGAGGTGCTATCGAGATTGGAAAGTGATTAGAATTGTCTTTTTGCGCAAAACTGACGGGCTTCGGGAACTTGGAGGATTAGGGTATCGGACTCAAGTTTCGTGGCATGTTCCCACACAAAACGATACTCCTGTTCGAAGGACTTTGCAAGTGGTTTCTTAAAATACACATCATCTTGGCCGATAGTCGCCATCACATTAAAAATCTTGTTTAGATTTCCCGTTTCTTTATCTACCGCATCTTCTGCCAAATCCTTGATAAATCCTTTAGAGAATCGATTCTCAAGCTTTCCATCCGCATACCAGCATGGGCCAAATAGAACCTTTGTTACCATAATATTCTGTTCCAGAAGTGCTTGCGTAACACATTGCATGAATTCAAAGGGTCTAATTATTTCCAATGCACAGGATTCAATCTTTTCATTATCCGTTGATGGATCAGTAATAACATGGTTATGACATAGAGAAGTACAAAGCATTAATGCTTTATCATTGATACGCATTTTTGTCTCAATCCGCATCCCTGAATCCTTGCACAATAGTGTATGTTCTCCCTCACTCTTGTCACATCTGTTGCTATCTTCAAGGTGACGACATCTACCTACTGTTGTAAGCATCAAAGCACCCGTCTTTACGAACTCATCCACATACTGCTCATCCATGAATCGAAATAACTTTGGCTGATACGAAACGATTTGTAACTGATGTGGCACCTGCTCAACTCTACTCAATTCGTCCATCGTAAGATGTTCCTTCATACTGGGAGTTACCAGAAAGCCATAATCAATGGCCTGCATCACTCCATTGCACGCCTTCATGTCAAGTCCATCGCCATAAGACCTCAGCTCCTCGAATCTCTGTAGCTGGTCCTCTTCTGTCTTGAATCCTCCTAATCGTTCCATAGGTACTAAATTCATTTTTCGGGATTATTGGTTATTGTTCTATTCAATGGGTAATATCGAGGTGCGAGAATTCATTATTTCCCCACAAAGATACAAAAATTTTTCGGAATTTCAAAATTATTCTTGATTTTTCTTTTTATCAACTATTTATATTATATGGCGTCACTCGCTGGAAATAAATGGCGGGAAGAAGAAAGTCATTATACTAAGGACATGCAAAGAAAAATTTTTTCTAAAGAATGGCAAGCTGCAGTTCTTGACCTGATGGCAAGGATGGACAGGCTTTAGTCATTCGGATGGCGGGTGTGAAGTGTAGTAGCGCCCGCTATTTTTGCTTGTTCTCGTTGCCTTGCAGGAACCAGCCCGACTCAATCACCCGATTGACGGCCGCCTTATATTCCTCACCATGTTGCATGGTGATAGCTTGAAGAACTAATAGTTTTACCATAATTATATTTGAGATTACCTATTTGCTATGCAATCGCACATTGCTCCCACGTTTGCCCAGGACATAATCTCCTTGCTGGTAAACTTAACGTGAAACTCCTTTTCGATAGCAACTACCAACTGGATATGGCTGAGGGAGTCCCACTCCTCGATATCGTCGGCTGTGGTCTCGCGGGTCAACGTGATGTCTTCATTATCGAGTACATCCTGGTAGATTTCCTGCAGTTTGGCTAAAATTTCATTCTTTTCCATTTTCTTATTTTTTAATTGTTAAACATTCATTTTGCATTCACGAACTCCACGAAGCCGGTTTCGGCATTCAGGAAGTAGGTAATCAGGCGGTTGCCAAAGGCGATGGCCTTGACTGGAGCAAGAGGGGTGTCCAACCCTCCTTCTCGGATAGATGGTCGTACAAAGCCTGCACATCCTCCACCTCGTAGCAGAGGTGATAAGGGGACGTGTCTCGTTTCCGGAGCATCTTATTCATCGGATTATTATCCTCGTAGGGCTGCACCAATTCGATGGTGTCCGACTCCCTCCGAAGGAAGCAGATGAAGCACTTCTGGATGTCGTCCGGATAGGTCTGCTCCTTGGTATAACCGAGGTCGGCAAAGGCTTTTGCGCTCGCCTCGATGTCGCCCGTCAGGTATCCTATATGGTCTAATTTCATGGGTCTATTTGGTTTTAATATAACATTCGCGAGATTGGTAGGTGGTGACGTCGAGCTCAAATTGGTCGGTTGGTGTGCCTTCCAACTTGGTGAAGCCGAGGCCCGTGTAGTGTTCCTTGACCATGCCGTTCTTGAGGGTTGGGAGATATTCGCCTATAATCTTCTTATAACCATTCTCTTTCGCCCAGGCGACGATGGTGTTGAGGGTGAAATTCTCCATGCCTCGCTTCAGGACGCGACAGGACATGAACCAGGTGTCGATGAAGAGCACTTCGTGCGGTTTGAAAGTTTGAGAAGTTTCAAGAGTTTCAAGTTCCTTCAAAATTACTACTGCAATAAGGCCGTTGTCGCCAAATTTGTCTTCGAGGGTGAAGGCAAAGCCTTTCTGCCGGGAGTCCTGCTCAATGGCCGTAATCTGGTCCTCGGTATAGCGGACGGTACGGAGGTTGAACTGGTTGCTGCGTTGGCTGAGTTGGGCTACACGAGGGGTGTTGAAACTGGTGAAGCCCGTGACCTCGGAGACCATCTCAAGACTCTTCAGGAAATCCGCTTCATTGGTGAACTTCTTGGCCGTCGCAACCCGCTGAGCCTCCACCTGATACTGACGGGTGCGGTCTTTGTCGGCACTACTGTAAGAAGCCGTCTCGAAGAGATTCTGGGTATAAAGGAACTCGAGGTACTCACCCGGGTCTTCGGGCAGCTCGGGGACGGTCACTCCGGGCACGTTCTCGCAGACCATGTTGCGCTCGAAGGGGTTGTCATCGAGGAACACCATGGAGTCGAAGCCGATGTTGAGGATGCTCTGGATGGTGCGGATGTTGTCGGCCTTGTTGTCCCAATTGGCCACAAAGACCGAAATATCGTCCAGCTTCAGCACCATCTCTGGATTCTTCTCGAACGGCTCCTTCGCCTTGTCCTCGTCGTTCTTGGAGCATACGCAGACGATGATGCCACGGTTCTTGAGTTTCTTTATCCACTCCTGAAATTCCGTGAACGCCTTGCCGATTCCGAGGCCATGACCCACCTGGATATTCTCCCAACCGTCGTCGCCCACAACACCACCCCAGAGGGAGTTGTCAAGGTCGAGGATAAGGCACTTCTTGAAGCGTCCCTCCAGGCTACAGATGATATCCAGCGTGCGCGAAGCAACATATGGAAGCGCGTCGATGGAGAGTACCATTTCCGTGCTGACATAGACCGTCGAGTCGAACATCCAGTCGCGTCCGAACTTGTTTTGAAGGCCTGCCAGATCGCAGATAAAGAGGTTCGGATACTCCTGTGCCAACTGCATTAGCAGGTAGTTCAACTTCCGGACTTGGAACGTGAAACTTGATGCCACCTTATTGGCGTACGAGCCGAAGACCGTATCCTCGATTTCGGGGTAGTTGTAGACCAAGATTTTTCCGGGGACGGTCTCGCAGATGGTTTTCAGGAAGGCGATGCGTTCATCAGCAAGTGTTGACCACTCAGATGCAGACATCAGGCTGTACCGCTCCAGCAACTTGTGGGTCGATTGGAACACGATGGTGTACTTCGCGTCATGCCGATAGAGGTCGCTCGTTGGGTCGAGCACCTGCCGCTCCACCTGGTTGTATTCCGCCTCAAACAGGTCCAGATTGTAGCCCCGCTCGATGCCCTCGCCCCGGATGGCGGTTGCCAGGAATTGCGTGGCCGTATCACCCAGGAGCGACACCTTAATCACAGGCAGGCTCGTCACGTCCCGCTTGAGATTGCGTTTTAGGTCTTTAAATGGTTGCATTGGGTATAAATCTCTTTACATCATCCACATGGTTTTCAAAGGCTTCTTTTGTTAAATATCCTGTACGATATGTACCCTTTTCAAGCTCCATCGTGCCATCATATATCATACCTAACATTTCGGAAAATCTTAAAACCTTCTTATTGTCCACGTGTGTTCCACCAATCTCTAACTCCTTATAACACCCCAATTCATAAAAACCTATTTCCCTGGCAATTATAGCAGTTGCCATCGGTATATTGAAGGGGAGTTTATCTAGACAGATCCAACTACCAAAAGTAAAGACTCCATCATGTACATTATATACTCGATTGATTCCGATAGGGGTATCGTTATAAAAATAAATAAAGTAATAATCAGTTCCTATAGCTTCCCTCTTTTTATATTCTCTAATCCATTCACGCTGCTTATTAACATCGTTATCCACACGTGAGATAAATTTTGATAACTTTTCGTCTGTACGTAATTTTATTATAAAAGCAGCATCTTCCTCGGTAACTAAACGAACAAAGAGTCCATATTTTGAACAACTGAAATTAGATGGTAATTTATTTCCCATTTTCTCTAAATTTTTTAAATTCATCATAATCACGGATATAGTCCTCCGGCTTGTAGACCTCGGAGGCGAGGACCATGCAGACGGCTCCGGAGGAGAAGTCGTCCAAGTCGCGCCAGATGCCGGGCTTGACATAGAGGCCCTGGTAGGGGCGGTTGAGGTAGAAGGTGCGACGGCAGGTGCCATCGTCGAGGGTGACACGGAAACTGCCGGAAGCGGCAATGATGAGCTGCTCCAGTTCGCGATGAGCATGGGCGCCACGGGATTCGCCTCCGGGAACATCGTAGAGGTAATAGACCCGCTTGACATCAAAAGGAAGCGTGCCGCAGGCCGAGTCGGCCGAAGCATTCTCGACGACAGTCAGGTTGCCCTTGCGGTCGCTATGGTGCTTATCGAGCTCAATAACTGAGCAATCAAAAACCTTAAATTTCTCCATGGTCTTTCAGCTTTTGGAATTCTTGATAGTCGAAGATATAGTCGCTTCGGTCGAAAGGCGTGTCGGCGAACTCGAGGGCCAGAGAGTTGGTGGAGAAGTTGTCCATGGTGCGCCAGAGACCACGGGGGATGTAGAGGCCGTAGTAGGAGCGGTTGAGGGTGATGGTCTTGCGGTTGACACCATCGTCGACCGTCACATCCAGACTGCCCGAGATGGCGATGATGAACTCACTCGTCTGACGGAACGCATGGGCCCCACGGTCCTCTCCACCCGGCACATCATAAATCCAATACGTCCGCCGGATAGAGAACGGAATCTGGTTGTTCTGCTCCACAAAAGACAGATTGCCCCGCGGGTCATTGAACCGCGGCAACTCGATGAGTTTGATATCAGAGATAGCCATAATGAATGCAAAGATACAAAAAATTATTGGAATTTGCAAATTAAAGTGTTACCTGTTACCTCGAAACGGACAAAAATTTCAGGTTAGGTGGCGGATTGGGATGGCGCATTCACATATTGCCCATCATTTTGTCGTAGTTTTTTAGCCACTGGGAATAACGTTGAAATTCTTCATCCTGGGGATTTATTCCCAAAATATAGTTTATCTTACCTAAAAGATGATGTCGGTATAATTTCTCCGTATTGCACCATGATGGTAAAACAAGGTGTGTCATGTGATCACGGAAACCATACTTTATACTGTAATAGACTTCTTGACGGACCTTATCGCGGTATCGTTTGGGAACTTGCAATAACTGGTTAACAACAACGCCTGTAACTCGCTGACAGGTTCCACGCCCCATAACATTCGTTTTTGCCTCATTTAGAACAAAATGGCGGGTTCCCATCAGCATCTTAATATATGAAATTAGCGAGCCTATATTTATATCATCTCCCGAAAAAGTCAAGTCATCAGCATAGCGAGTGTACATAATTTTTCGCTTTGTGCAATAGGCAAAGATACGATTATCTAACTCATAGAAAATCAGATTGGATAGCATGGGACTAGTTGGAGCTCCCTGAGGAAGAGACCCTCGCAGCATGCACAACTTGGTCAACATCATGCTAACTGACTTATTGTATCCGAGCTTTACGAACGTACCATACACAAGGAAGAAATGTATTGAACCAAAGAAATCATGAAGATCAAGAGCAACTACCGTCCGCTTATTTCTATGAAAACGCGCATTCTCTCGCAACGATTTTCCAGGCATAAAAGCCTTTGCGACAGGAGACACGTAAAACTTGGATGCCGGCTCCAAGATATTACGTAGAACCCATGACTGTATTTCTTTCAATGATGGGTATGGTTCCTCGATATCCCTAGTCCCTCCATCTCGCTTGGGAATCTTATAATGGATGTAATGTCCAACTTGAAAATTAGAAATAGCCAAAAGATAAGCATAGTCATATCCAACAAGGAGTGACAAATGGTATTGGTCAAATATTATAGGCAGACCCTGCTTGTGCAAATTAGATGCATAAGCGATAAGATTTTCAATCTCTTGATCAGTATACCCCTGCTCATGGGCCGCCTGAGAGAATTCCTTTTTGTATGCTTCGAAATCCATACCATTTAAGAAGAGGAGGACCAAGAATAAGAATAGATTATTACCAAAAACATTTGCTGATTGCTTGCAATCAGAGAACCCCGGGTTCAGCCGATGCAATAGAATTTGCATGACTCCCGCCATGCAAATTCTATTGCATCGGCGAGCTTGATTGTTACTAAACAGAAGGATAGTGACTCACTATCCCATGCTTCTCGCATTGAACTAAATATCTGTATTCCTATTCTCAGTCCTCCTCTTTATTACTTTATATGGAACATATACTGCATCACACGAGACAGGTGTTGTTCTCGAAATGCTATTCACATTAAAATACCGATATACCCCTCTTTTGTGCAATTTGAGACATAATCCACGAAATAGTTCCTCACCTCTTTGAGTTAGCTCTAATGATTGGGCAGTAATGTTAATCATCCCACCCTCTTGTAAGCCATTTATGGCATCCGCCAGGGAGGTCAGAGTATAGTCATATCGGAGAAGATATTCCGTATTGCCGTTTACACGAATCATCTGTAAAAGTAACAGCAATTTTTCATCATCGTTCATAAGGCGCGATATTAGCAGTTTTCCAATAAATCGGGAACGTATTATTGGGGCAACGCTCCATACACACAAGAGCCTCAGTTTGGCGATACCCGAATCGCATCTCAAGGGTAAGTCCGTCAAGAGTTGCCTCTATGTCTTGCATCATTTTAGTTGTACTCAGCAAGTCCTCCCCACTATACCTGTCGGATATTCCACGGTTCCTTACATAACGACAATAAACGTCAATATCTTTTGTTTTCAATCGGTTTATGCCATTCTGCATTGCAACAATAGATAGTATTTTAATGGAGCTATTATCCAATGCTGGAACTAACTCATGAATATAGTCCACCGCTCCTTCTGCGGTCTCTCCAGATCCGACAAAATCATCCACTAACACAATCTTATATTGCCCATTCTTCGGCAGACAATTAAACCATTTTTCATCAATCCGAGCAGGAATCCAATATGGATTCAAATGCACCTTTGTTTTTATGCTCGTACCCTTAAGTTGATATAAGACGCTGGCCGAACTTTTTATCGCCCCCACATCTTTCTTCGGTGAACATGGCAAGAATATCAGATTGTCATTAGAATATTGGACTCTAAGTCGTGAAAGGGGTTCAATAAGATTATCAAAATATTGTGATTGACTAATATGGAGAAAATCGTCAGAAATAGCTATAATGAAATTTTGCTGGTCCTCGTTCAAAGTTTGCAAAGTTCTATAATAGCGAGTATAAGTAGAAATGTCAGAATCTTCATCTATTTCCCAGTTCTTCCGAACAAACAAATCATGTAGATGATTGAGTGTTGAGACACTAACTGAGGAGATAGGTGCTTCTTCTCGTTTCTTCTTATATCTACACATAACAGAAAGTCATTAAGCTACTTGTCGCAGCCAAGAGATAAAGTTCTGGCAGTTTTCGGATTGCAGTTTCAGGTCGTCAAACAGGTTCTTCTGAACGGCTTGACCCATCGTTTGTTCCGGAGAGTCGTGCCACGCAAGCCAGGTGTATATGACTGCCTTGGACAAATGGACATGCTTGAAAAGGTGGTCGTACATTTCCCGATGGGCATCGAGGTCTGCGATCGTATTTTGAGCCTTTTCATAGACCTTGTCGCCGTCTTGCATCAAGGTCGCGACAAAATCTTCAAGCATACCAGCATTCTGGTTATTGGGCATAATCCAAACGCCAATACGGATGTCATTGGAATCTTTGGGATCAAAGATGATGCCACCGGCAGGCATGGGTGTCTTGAGACTAACGTTATACTTTCCGCTTTGAATCAGAATATTCAGAATGGATTGCCATGTGCCGTCGGGATTATCGTCTGCATCCAGCACAACAGAAACGGTATTATAGAGGTGCGTAGACTTCAGTTGAGCCTTCAGTTCCGACTTAACATCCGACTTGCTTCCGGCCGGACGAATAAGCTCATCAGCAATCGCAGACCCCATCCGGGCAGCAAGGGCATGAATAAATTTCTTGTCGTTCTCGCCTTCTACGATAATTAAACTCCTTGACATAGCCTACCGAATATCTAAATAGTGTTTCTTACTCTCTGCCATCTTGCTATAGATGTACTTCATCTCGTCCTGCTCATACTGAACAGACTTGAGGCCGCTGTTGTCAGCCTCCACGCGAATCAATTGACCGCCCTCGTCACACGACTTAATGAAACTCATAACGCAATCGCTACTATGAGTCGTAGCAATCACCTGCACATTCAGCTGATTGGCGACCTTGAAGATAAGCTCCCATAGTTGATCCGTCACAGAATAATGCAGTCCATTCTCAATCTCATCGATGAGAAGGATGCCATCCTTACAACTAAGCATAGCCAAGATGATGCGAAGAATCTTATTGAGGCCATCGCCCATCGAGTTCAGGCGAACAGGCCCCTGGGCATCCAGGAGGCTCACACAAGGAACGGAATCCTTACCTATGATATTGAAACGTGTGATATCGGGATTGATAATCTGCAGAGCCTTCACAACATGCGGTTCCAAGTCGCTCATGGCAATTCCGGCCCAAGCCTCCGTCAGCATTTCCTTCTCGTTTGGATTCTCACGACTCGGCAGCAGCTTAACCGGATAGACAGGCAAATCTGACTTCTTAAACGAAGACTTTAAGCCGCCACCATCTAACGAGGCAACCATACCCATGAACTTTCCATCCCTATTCTCCACCACCAATGCAACAGTACTATCCGGAATTTCGGCATCATAGGATGCTCGCTGGAGTTCTACACCATTATCCGTCGCCTTCCGAAAAACACGGGAGAGTTTCGCCGTCAATTCATCTCCCAACTCACCAACAGAAATACCCTCCTCCACAAACAGCCGAAGACTTCCTTCGGTCACGAAAGGCAGAATAGCTGATATCTCGTCCTCAGAGGTAATATCCGGATTAGCGGCAAAAGCAGACATATCCTCCTTACGCAAGGACAGCATCTGGATGATATGAACCAAGTCGAAGCGGGACGAATACAAATCGATGGCCTCCAGGATAGACGACTTGCCCACATTATTCATGCCTACAAGCAAGTTCACCTTGTTCAACGACTGAACGTTGAAGTCCTTCAGGCTCTTAAAATTCTTAATGTGTAATGAATGTAGCATATATGGTATACTATTGAACTGCAAAGATACACTTTTTTTTTGAAATTTGCAAATAATTCTGCGATTATTTCTACTTTTCTTTAAAATCCCTGTAACCCATAACCCATAACCATTAGAAAAGAGAATCAAACTCTTTTCTCTCAAAAACCTCCAGCATGCCGCCACGGGTGGCATTGTAGATGCGGAAGCCGAGTTGGTCGGAATGGCGCTTGGCGGAGAGGAAGGTGAGGGTACTGAGGTCGGTATTGGGGATATAGAGGTTGGCCTTGTCCTGATTGTATGCCTCGGAGAAGTAGTCCTTAGCCGTCGGGTCAACAACTATCTCGCCCCGGGCGTTCCGGGAGATATGGAAGTGGTGGTCGACACCGATGAGGTAAATCTCCCGAATGCCCATGTAGTAGGCAAACTGGATAGCCGTATAGACACAGGTCTTGGAGTTATAGACCAAGCGGCTGATATCGGTACTGAAATCAGGGTTGGCTTCGTTCCCATTCATGACATGGAAGGGGGTGACGTGATCCAGATGGATGTCGTAGTACCAATCGAGCTCGATGGGGATGAACTTGGCTTGCGCTTGGATTCGGTTCACCTCGGCCACACATCCGGCCAGCATCTTCTCGTCCTGCGAGATATAGTAGGTCGGACGCCAATGGGTCTCGGGGAAGATGTTGTAGATACGGTTGAAGGCAAAGGTGATTTCGTTATGAGCCGCCAGGGTGTCCAGGTCCTTAGCCGTCAGGCTGGGGCCATTGCCAATGATGAAGCAACGACGACCCCGATGGATGTCCTTGTATTGCCGGAGAGCCTTGCCCTCAAAACGGTCGAAGTGCTCCACCTTATAGTTCCGCCAACGGGCGGACAGAGATGCCAATATATTCATATTACAACAAACTTTTGATTACAGCCTCCAGGTCCTGCAGATAGAGCATATTCGGCCCATCGGACTTGGCATGGTCGGGATCGGGATGCACCTCGAAGAAATAGCCCGTGGCACCAAAAGCCTTAGCGGCCAAAGCCATAGCGGGTACGAACTCCCGATTACCACCCGTACTGCCGCCATTGCCACCCGGGCGCTGGACGGAATGGGTGCAGTCCATGATGACGGTATCCGTAAACTGCTTCATATCCGCAATATTCCGGAAGTCCACCGCGAGATTATTGTACCCATAGATATTGCCCCGCTCGGTCAGCCAGACCTGGGGGGATGAAGAGTTTGAGGAGTTTGAAAGGTTTGAGGTGTTCCAAGTTCCTCGAACCTTTTCAACCGGATACTGCATATCGGCTCCGGAGAGGAACTGGGCCTTCTTGATATTGACCACCCTACCCGTCTTGGCGGCCGCTACGAGCAGGTCCGTCTGACGGCAGAGGAAGGCAGGAATCTGGAGGATATCGACCACCTCACCGGCCGGAGCAGCCTGATAGCTCTCGTGGATGTCGGTCAGCAGACGAAGACCGTACTTCTCGCGAATATCGTTGAGCATGGTGAGGCCCCTATCGAGCCCCGGACCGCGGAAGGATTTGAGACTGGTACGATTGGCCTTATCGAACGAGGACTTGAAGATGATGTCGATATCGTACTTCTGGTTCAGCCGCACCAGCTCCTGCGCCACCACATCGAGGCACTCGGCCGACTCAATCACACAAGGTCCTGCTATAAAGATTGGTTTCATATTAAAGAATTTATTTCATCTTCTTGAACTGGAAATACCTGCGAACAGCCAAAACCAAGCCGAAAGGTAAAGCAAGCACAGTCATCCAAGCATTCTCCGTTTTCAGAATATAGGAAGGATTGTCAGCCACAAAGGACAAGGCTACAAACTGGAGGGCGTCATTGAAACGAGCCTTAAAGGATTTATCTACAATCTGCAACTGGTTATACATCATGGCATATCCCATAGGGTTATGCATAACGATGGTATTGTCACGGGTCAAACCATCGGGCCGATAATCGCAAACATAGAGTCTATCTGCACGCCAACGGAGTTTATAACCGGCCATACCCATCTTGTAATGACTGATCTGCTCGGGGGCAAAGGTCTCTGTGGGCCAAACTTCATAAGGAAATTGCTTATAGACATCCAACCGAATGACTTCACACATCTCCATATTCAGATTGAACTCCATCCGTCTATGACTCCCCACATCTACATAACCAACTTGTGAATCGATAAGAGGTTCCTGATTCTTCATGTACCTCCCATCCGGGAAGCAGCGGGCAAAACCAATGCCGGCCATCATTGGTATATCTTTGATTTCCTCCACCCATGGGATGACTTTTTCGATAGTCTCAGGTTTCAAATGATCGTCTGAATCCAGCATCATGAACCAGGGCGTAGAGGCAATTGAAATGCCATAGTTTAACGCACGAGGACTTCCGCCATGTGGTAACTTGTTGTACACAATCGGAAAACCATTATCTTTTTGTTGCCAGCCATGGACTAATTCCTCCGTGTTATCCATAGAGCCATCGTCCGTGATGATCCACTCGAAATCCTTACATGTCTGGGCACATAGCGACTCATATGCCTTACCAAGTATGTATCCTCGATTGTAAGTGGTTGTGTGAATTGTTAAGAACCTCATTGGATTACGTTTTCTATTTGCGAGATTATCGTTGTCGGAGCAAATCGTTTAACGGCCTCCTGGGCCGCTTGGACATAGTCCTTTCTCAGAATTTCATTCGTCATCAGACGTTGAATTGCAGATACAGCCTCATCTTCATCCGAATTGATGAGCTCGCCATTCACTCCACTCTTCATAAACCCTTTAGGGCCAGAAGAAGCAACGGCAATAACCGGAGTGTCAAGAGCCATCGCTTCCAAAATTGTGAGACCTTGAGATTCCACGCGGGAGGGATGGAAATAGAGGTCAGCATGAGCGACATAGGGATAGGGGTTTGCTAATAATCCCGTAAATGTGACACAATCAGATAAATTAAGGGCTTTACTCCGAGCTAAAAGCTTTTGATATTCACTTCCGTCCCCAATAATTGTCCAGTGGAATTGTATTTCCATAGACTTTAATTTGGCGGCTACTTCGAGGCAAAATGGCATATTTTTCACAGGAGCAAGGCGACCGACGGTAACGATGTGGAAGGTTAGCGTTGATTGGTTAGGGGTTAGCGTATTCAGGGATTTCTGGCGGATGTCGTCGGCACAGAGCATGTTGGGGATGGTGATGACCTTAGCGGCTGAATCGGGGAAGTCCTGACGGAGCATATCGGAACAGGCATCGGAGACAGACACGATAGCATCACACTTGCGGTACTCCTCGCGAAGAGTCTCCTTCTCCCGACCGAAGACGTTCATCTCGCCATGGTGCCACCAAGAGATGCGACGGTCGGCATCCACATAAAACATGGCGAGGCGGTTAACCATACCCGTACGATAAGCGATAACCGTATCATAATGTTTGTGGAGGGGACGGCAGAACCACTTCAGCACCCGATACGGATTACCCAGCAGCACACCCAAGCGATAGAGGAACAGGAAGAGAGACCCCCGACGGATAGATGTCCAAAGCGTAGAAACGAGCGGGCCATAAGTTGGCGTGACATCATAAATGTACGGATGCACCTGCTCAGGAATCTCGGACGCATAATCACCCGCACCCTGGAGGAGCAGCAAGTCCACCTCGTAGCGCGAGTAGTCAAAGTGCCGCAACACATCGACCAACGACCGCTCCACCCCACCCGCATTGAGGTGACCATTTATGAAAAGTATACGATGTCTCATTATTTTTTTATCATTTGCATAATCCGATACGGAATCCTGGCCAGACTGTAAAGCCAGGTGTTTCGGATGTTGGACTCGCGGAACCAGGCAGCGGTGGCTTCACGCCAGAGGTAGAGGCGACCTTTGCGCTCAACCCGGATGTGGGCGCATTCGGCTATCAGCTCGTTGGCGCGTTCGGCCATCTGGTAGTAGATACGACGCTGGAAGTGGTTGATATTGTCGGAGAAATCCGACTGGTCATGCACCCACTCGTTCACGTCGATCAGCCTGACGCGCGGGTTCTCGGCTGCCAATTGGCGAAGGGCATCGTTGTAGGCCTTGTAGTCCAGTTGCCGGTCGTTGTAGGCTGGCTGGGTGTTCTTCTCGTAGGGTATCTCGGAGCCCAGGATGATACAGACAACAGCCTGGGGGGCAATCCGACTGAGCACCTGCCGGATATTCTCCACGAATCGCTCGGGAGTCATGCGACCCTCAAACTCCCAGTTCTCGGAAAAGTGCCGAAGCCACTCCTCCGTAAAGGTGTTCATGTAGCAATACGCCTCTCCGCTCAGGTACTTGGGCCAAACGGCCGGATCGGTCAGCGGGTAGCAATGTTCGGCAAAGGCGATTTCGTAGCCCGTCCGCTTGTTGCGGTAGATACCCAGGTTCGGCTCAATCATGGAGCTCAGGAACAGCATATCGACATCGGGGTCGTACATCTGGCTCCGGAACATCTCCGGGTCGCAGAAGATGCACTCATCCACCAGTTGCTTCTGTTCCTCGGCCGAGAGGAACGGCATGCGGAGGTAGTTGATGGAGTGGTTGTGGTGCTCCACCTCGTTCTGGCGGAGTTGGCCGAGAAAGGTGAATTCCGACACGATTTGCTTGGAGTTCATGAAGCCGGACATAATACTCATGTCACACGCTCCTTTTAATAAAATTTTACGATTAATCACCTGGCTTTGCTTCTCTACAGTCTTCTGTTCCTGGTTAATCCACTCGGGAGCCGGCACGCGAGCCACCTGGTTGATAACGTTGCCCACAACCGTCAACTCCGGCCAGCCGAGCATGGAGTAGACATACTGCTCCACCCCTTGCCCAATCGTGCGGCAGGAGAAGAGGAAATGAATCAGCTTGTTATCCCTGATAGCATAGAAGCCCACGATGCCATAGTCGCCGAATTTGTCCCGAACGGTCACATAACCCGCCTTGACCGACGGGTCTTGCAGGAGAGCAGTCAGTTCCTCCTTTGTGGAACGAACCTTGGTAAAGTTCAGTTGGTTGGTGCGGTTGACGAGTTCCGTCAGGCGATCCAGTTCCGGCAGGCAGTCCTCATGCATCTCCACTTGCGTATTGGAACTAAAGAGGAAGGAGCGATTGTCATTCGCCCCGGCTTTCGCTTTCTGCTTTACCTCCAGAATCTGGTACTGCTTCAGCCGCTTGTGGGCCGTATCCGACTTCGGCAGTTGAGCACATTGGTCGATGAGACTCGGAATCACGTCCGGCTCCGCAATCTGCAGGTCGGGTGAGTAGTGCTTGGCTTCGTTCAGGTTGGTCGTATTGTCGTCCAGGAACAGCACATTGACCGCCCGAAGCCCCATCTCCCGGAGCATCCGCTCGATGCGCGGGCCCTTCGGCGTCCAGTCGATGGAGTTGAACACGAAGTAGTCCGCCACCCCTTGTTGCCGGAGACGCTCCATGACCGGTTCCGGGTCGTTCTTGGAGCAGATGGCATGGATGATGCCCGCATCCGTCAGGTCCCTCACCAGCCGGATATTCTGCTCAATCGGCTCAATCTCCCCCTCCGACAAGATGCCATGCCAGAAGGTCTCGTCCAAGTCCCAGACGATTAGTTTTATGGTGCTTATGTCAATCATAGTCTAATAAAATAAAGCAATTTTTAATGCTTGAACCTTTAACCCCCAAACCAAATACTTTGAAATAAGAATTGAGAAAATATTTTTCTGAATATACCCTTTTGTCTTGCTAAGTTCCATTTTATATTTCCCAGTTTGATCATCGCTACGGATGATATGGCAAATTTTTATACAAGAATCCACGAGAAGCATTTTCGTTTGATGCACATACTTGGGATTATGCTGCTCATAAAACTCCACCACCCACTCCTTGTTGTAGTATTCATCCATGATGTGTGACGTAAGTCTCAGTTTAGACTGGCTAAACGGATTAGGACGATAGAAATAAAGCGCTTTATCAAAGTAGGCAATGCTTGGTACACGTTGAAACACTTGTGCCATCACCACATAGTCCTCGTTGATGCTATATGTTGGGAAATACAGCCCGTCAAAAACATTTTTAGAAAATATTTTCCCCCAAAACCCCCAAAACTCATATCGCATGAACCGCTGCTGCAACTCGTCTTTTGCAATAATCTGAATAGCATTAGGGTTAACTGCCTTCGGAGCATTTTCGAACTCAAGCCCTTTAATGGGACAAGCCGCAATATTCATTCCACTCTCTTGTGCTGCTTCATAGAGCCGCTGGATATACTCGGGATGGACATCGTCGTCCGAGTCCATGAAGACCAGCCACTCGCCCCGGGCCTGCTGAATGCCGAACAGACGAGCGAGGGAGGAGCCGCGGTTCTTTTCGTGAAAAACACGGAAAGAAGGTTTCAGGTTACAAGTTTCAGGTTTCAAGTTTGAGGCGTACTCATCGAGGATGGCGGCAGAGCCGTCGGTACTGCCATCATCGACGAGGATGCACTCGAAGTCGCGGAAAGTCTGAGCGAGGACAGAGTCCAAGCATCGACGGAGATATTTCTCCGTATTGTAAACCGGTATTATGAGAGAAACATTCATATCAATTAGTTAAGTTCAAAACATACCACACTATCAAACAGCGATACTCCCTTTTCATTCAGATGATATTGATCACAAAATAACTGAGGATTGTCAACAAAGGTACAATCGGTAAAGTGGTTTAGAACCAAAACATTTTTATTTTCACAAAGGTCGAGAACAGGTTTGTATATCACATAGTCTCGCGCATGAAAAAATGGAGATATAACAACAACAAATCTTATACCCTGAGCTTGGCAATCATCTATCATCCTCTCCAAGCACGCCATCTTCAATGAATCAACCGAATGTGATTTTTGAGACGAAACATAGTCCTTGACAACATATGAAATCTCCCCATGCTCGGGAGCATAGCGAAAATCGGCAGCTACTGACGGGTCATGAGATAAACGTTGACTGGCAATATCTAAGAAACGGGAGTTGTATTTGTAACTTCTTGACAAACTCTTATACCGTTCTGTGGCGTCTACTTGATTGATAATATTCGACACACCCGTACAATCCTGATGAAATCGTAAAAAACCAATGTATTTTGAGTTATCCCCTTCGTTTATATCGAAATCGTGTACGACATCGTAGATGACGACCTTGGGGGTATAGCGGGCGGTAATCTCACGGAAGCGACCGTACATGGTGATGATGCCCATGCCGTCTTCGCCACAGTTGTAGCAGGACATGCCGAGGGCGCGACCGATGCGGTCGGGGTCATAGTGATGGATGGCGCGGGAGGAACCGAAGATGAGGCAGTCGGCATGGACACCCGTGGCGATGTAGTTATTGCGGCCATAGTCGCCCTTGACCGTACCGGCATAGATGCGGTCCATCATAGCTCCGGTAGCCTGGTCGAGCGCCACCATGATGGCGAAGAACACTATGAGTTTATATGCGAATTGCTTCATTTTCTATCTTCTTTAAACAAAAATCTTTAAAAACCTCAGTCAGCCATAATCATTTAAAACAGATACATTTGATCGGTTGCTATATCTAAATAATAATGTTCGCTTTGGTCGTGGATGGGGGCGAAGTTCCAGAGGATGCCGACCTGAATCTTCGTGAGCCGCATGTAGTTCCAGAGTTGCTGGCGATGGTCGGGTGCGAGGGTCTCGACGGCCTTGCACTCGATGTAGACCTTGTCCTTGCAGAAGAAATCCACATAGTGCTTGTGGCGGATTTGCTGGCCGTGGAAGTCTACCGCAAAGTAGTACTCCTTCTGGTGGGGTATGTGTTGCTCGCCGAGCACAATCTCCAGGGCATCCTGATACATGTACTCGTTGAGGAACGGGCCCAGCTCCGAGTGCACCAGTTGGCAGCAGCCGTTCAAGTCGTAGCAGGACTGCTTGAGCTGATTGGCCAGTACCGGATTGGTGTCCATGAGCCTCAGTATGTGATAATTCTTCATCGCGTCAAGTGGGGGTTTATGACTGTTTATCGTCCGATTGGGTGAATGATGGGTGTCCCGAAGGGTGAGGGATGTGGGATGCTGATTTTATCTGGGAAGCCAACGGATTCACAAGGAAAATCAGTAGCCCATAGCCATCAAAGACGCCATAGGCGGATTACCCATCATTTGGCCAAGCGGAGGTTTTTACTGTTTTTGTCTATACTATCATATTTTTAAAAATTTACATATATAAACGATCCCGCATCGAAGACACCACAGAGAAGGATGAGGTAGGCGAGGGCGATGTAGCCAAACCAGCGGATGAGGGCGTGGCGATTATGGAGGATGGTGTGCTCGGGGCGGCAGTATTCGTCCATCAGGTCTTTCAGCACAACAATCGACAGGGACATGAGAATGAAGATGGTGGTCGAGGGCGTGCTCTGGGCGAGGGTGAGCGTGTGGTCGGTCAGGATGCGGCCGATAAAGGCAAAGGCATCCCCGATAGTCGGCATACGGAAGAAGATCCAAGCCGTGGAAACCAGGAGGAATGTTACGAGGATTCGTAACGGCTTTATTGCCATTCCTAATTTTCTGGATTTCTGATTTTCTAAGTTCCCGAAACGGCCTTTCGGATCAAGGCCGATGGCCTTTTCGACACATTGGAGGATGCCATGCAGTCCGCCCCAGACGATGAAGGTCCAGTTGGCACCATGCCAAAGGCCAGAGACGAGAAAAGTCACCATAATGTTAAGGTACTGTCGCCACTTACTGCAACGGCTGCCACCCAGGGGGATGTAGACGTTTTGCGTGAGCCAACGGGTGAGGGAGATGTGCCAACGACGCCAGAATTCCGTGACGGACTGGGCGAGGTAGGGCCGCTGGAAGTTGTTGATGAGCTCGAAGCCGAGCAGTTCCCCCACTCCAACCGCCATGAACGAGTAACCCGCGAAGTCGCCATAAATCTGCATGCTGTACAGGACCGCTCCGAGGAAACACGACAGGCCGCTCAGGTGTTCATAGTTCGTGTAGATGCTGTCCACCTGGATGCCCAGCCGGTCGGCAAAAACCACCTTCATGAACATGCCCCACAGCAGCCACTTGCAACCCTGTGTCATCTGACTCGCTAACTTGGATTCCCTAACCCCTAACCGAGCATCGCGACTAACCCCTAACCCTCTATTCTTAATCTGCGGCAGCAGCTCGTCCGCCTTGCTGATAGGGCCCGAGAGCAGTTGCGGGAAGAAGCACACGAAGAGCATGTAGTCCCACCAGTTGCGTTCCGCCCGCGTGCGGCCGTAGTAAACATCAAAGAGGTAACCGACCGCCTGGAAGGTGTAGAACGAGATGCCAAGGGGCGCAATCAGCTTCACCTCAATTGAGCTCCCGCAAGCCGACAGCACGAAGTTCGTGTACTTGAAGACCAGCAGCGGCAGGAGAGCCAGAAGGGCTCCTGTAAAAAACAGGATTGGTTTCTTGGTTTCAAGTTTCTTGGTTTCAAGTAGCAAAGCCGATGCATACGTGATGGCCGTCACTCCCAGCAGCACCAATGCATACCGCCACTCCCATTGCATATACAGCCCGTAGGAGATGGCGATTAGGAGAAGATTCTCAATCTTCGTTGCGAGTTTTTGGTTTCTAGTTTCAGGTGCTCCAATTCGAGCAACAGCAAACCGATACCCCCACATCACCAAGAAGATGATGGGGAACAGCCACAGGAATTGAAAGGAGTTGAAAAGCATGCGCTTAGGCCAGATGGTGCTCAATCATGTACTGCTCGACAGCGGTACGGTCCTTGGGGGTGTCGACAGAGAGGGTCTTGCAATGGGCGTTGATGTAGTAGCAGTCCTTGCGGTTCTCGATGAAACGGAAGGAGTCGTTCTCCTCAATCTTCTCAACAGGGCCGCGGGGGGTCGAGTGGTAGTAAGCGAGGGCCTCGTTGGTGAAGGCACCTACGCCCACGAACTTCTGGTAGGCATAGTTCATGTCGCCCTTGGGGAAGGGTATGGGTGCGCGAGAGATGAAGAGGCAGATGCCCTCCCTGTTAGTCACAATCTTCAGGTTGGTGGGGTCGACGACCTCGACGGGATTCTGGAAGTCGGTCATGAGGTTGGAGACATAGAAGCCATCGTCGGGGATGCGGGCGGGGATGCACTTGACGATATCGTCGGCCAAGACGAGGGGCTCGTCACCATTGACCATCACCCAGAGGTCGGCATGGATGCGCTGGCTGCACTCGTAGAGGCGCTCGGTAGCCGTCTCGCAATCGGGACTGGTCATGAGGACCTTGCCGCCAAAGCCCTCGACGGTCTGACGGATCTCCTCGGAGTCCGTAGCGACATAGACCTCCTCGAAGACAGAGACCTGCTTCGAGTGTTTCCAAACCCAGTAAACCATCGGTTTACCACAAATGAGAGCCAGCGGCTTGTTGTTAAAGCGCGAGGAACCTCCACGCGCAGGAATCATTCCTAAGATTTTCATAATTGTATGTTTTTTTTGTTTTAATTACTTTATATGTAGATGGGAACGGAGACCCAGAGTGAAGTACTTGCGGAAAAAGGCGCGTGAGAAGCTGGGGAAGAGGGAGCGCTTGCTGAAATAACGGTCGATCATCTCACGGAAGATGAGGACGATGCGACGGAGGCCATGGGTGCCGGCAGAACTGTAACGAGGGCGGGCCTTGTGTTTACCGAGATTGCCATCGGAGAGGATAGTCTGGAGGACTTCACCTTGACTCTTACGGGCGAGACGCTCGTCGTAGAAGGGGATTTCGTCTACTGGCAGACCCAACTGATGGTGCAGGATGCCGGAGAGCACCTGCCAGGGGTAGAGGTGGTCGGTCTGCTCCAGAATCTGACGGAGTTTTTCTTCATCATAAGTTCCTGGATTTCTAATTTCCTGATTTTCTAATTTCCCTTTATTTGCATAGCTATGCAAATAAAGCGTCCAATCGACCATCTGACGAAGGCCGCCCCCATGAAAGAAGACGTGCTTGCAGAGGTGCAGGAAGACATAGGCCACATCGAACTGAACGGCCGGCAGGTGGATGGGCTTGCCGCCCAAATCCACCACGGGACAGGCCTCGTAGAGGAGCGTGCGGTCAGTCCAGTCCATGACCGTCTGGCAGAACTCGGGGAACTCGGGGTCGGCCACCCGATAATGGAGCTCGACCTCCAGGCCCCGGAACTCGGTGCCGTAATGCTGACCATCGACATAAGGACCAGGCAGGTAGCGGGCCGGATCGGGCTCGAGGCCATTCAGGCGGTCGACGACGGCACAGGCGGACTCGAAGTCGCGGGGGCCGACATAGACGTCGATGTCGCCCACGGAGCGATGGGCGGACTTGGGGTAGAGTTCGGCCAGGCCTTCGCCCTTCAGCAGGACGGGGTGGCTGACCTTCTCCAGCTCCGCAAAGAGCTCGGGGATGACCTGCCGCATCCGGAACCGCTGACGCACCAGGGCCGCCACATGGGTCAGGAGCTGGTCCTGCAGCCCCGCCTGCGGCCGACCATCGGCCGTCTGCGTGGGCTCATTACTGGGCCGCTTGTCCTCCGGCAACGCCAGAATCACGTTCGCCACCACCCCCAGCAACGCATGCTGCCGGAACGCCTCGATCATCGGCCCCCAGTCGTAGCCGACCGGAATGAGGGCGGCCAGCTCGTCCATACGGTCTTGAGTCGGCCTGCCTTTAGCATCCGTCCAGATGGAAGCGCGAATAATCGCAAAAAATATTTCTTGATCTTTCATTTGCATCATCTATCAATTCATAGAATCTCCAACCGATTTCCAATCACGGGGTCAGACCCCGTGATTGACGAATCTCCAACCTGTTGCCACATCCCCGCCCGCAGCAACCGGAAGAAATCCCGATCCTCAGCAGGTATATATTCTTGATCTTTCATTTGCATCATCTATCAATTCATAGAATCTCCACAAAAACTCACATCAGGGTCAGACCCCGTTGCGAGTGAATCTCCACAAAATTGTGTTCACCTCTCTTCATCGTCTGCCTCACGACTGCCATCTTTGGTCCAGTCGATAAGTGCGGGCCCGGGCCTTGCCTCGGACTTCGACGATATTGTTGTTACTCAGCAGCATCAGCGACCGACGGACGCTTTCACTACTGGAATCGACGGCCAAGGCGATATCCTGGCACTTGCTGTCGCCATACCGGTAGAGGTAGTCCACAATCAGGTGCAACCGATGGTAAACCAACCTTCCCAACCCGTGTATCCACCGAATCTCCATGTGTACCCTCTCCGGCGCCTCCATCTCCTCCTCATGCCCAGCTATGCGCTCACCAGCCTTGACTTTTTCAGAGTGCCCTCCCTGGCGGATGCCCGCCCCAGTATCTCCACAAAAACTCACATCAGGGTCAGACCCCATTGCGAGTGAATCTCCACATTTTTGATTGTAGGCCCGCGTCAACTGGAAGCGCGAGAGGGTGCCAAGGCGCGAGGCTTGCGAGAGGTTGACGCCCTTATCGATAGCCTGCAGGAGGTAATAGATCTGCGTCTGCTGGTCGAGGAGGCGAAAGTCCTCGGGATTATCAAAGCCGGTGATGTCAGAGAGGGTGTCCCAGGCCTCCTTATCGGACTTAATGCGGAAGAAGTCGTCCATGTCGAGGCAATGGTCGTCGCTGTCGGCCTTGATGCGAGCCTTGAGTTCCGTGAGCGGGCATTGCTTCAAAACTGCCTGAATAGCCTCGGGCTTCAAGACCCGGAGGAGGTTGGACTTATGACCGGTAAACTCATTCCAGCTGCTGTAGGGATAGGCCTCCGCACGTTTCGCCTCCTCCGCCTTGACGGGATTGCGGGCGATATAGCAAAAGGCGGTATAGAAGTAGTTAAGGTCGTTGACCGGCTCGGACTGGAAACGCCCCTGGAAGAGGTGCCCAATTCGTTCGCTCTTGAGGTTGTAATAGATGGCGTAACTGACCTCTATCTTCTTCATAATCTCCGAAATAGACAACTCGCCCTCGCGTATCAGGAGGTGCATGTGGTTGTGCAACATGCAGTAGGCATAGATCGTGCATTGGTCCGAGGAGACCACCTTGTGTGTCAGCTTGTCGACCCGAAACGGGATGTCCCGGATGAAGCGCATGACATGCAGAAAGTCATCCTCCTTGAAGAAGATGTCCTGCTTGTTGATTCCCCGCAGCATCACATGATAGATGCCCGTCTTCGATATTTCACGCTTCCTTCGTGGCATGAGTATCTATATATTCGTAAAGTGTTACCTGTTACCGCGTTTTTGGCATTTTTTCGGCATTTCAAAATCAGCTGGGAAGGGGTTTCATTTTGAGGGGCATTGGTTATTGGTCTGACTGAGGGATGGTTTCGAAGTGGTATCGAGGTGCTATCGACTATTCCTCTTGCATCAGGGCGTTCAGTTCTTGTATATTGGGGAGGAGATGGTTGTACTCCTCGGGGGCATCCTCGCCCAAGCGGAAGGTGGCGACTCCCATGGGTTTGGTGTAGTCGCGAATGGCGAGTTCCACTACGGTCTTGTCCATCTCGCGGCAGAGAACGATTCCGATAGAGGGGTTCTCGTGCGGCTTGCGGATCTGCTGGTCCAAAAGCGAGAGGTAGAATGAGAGTTGCCCTAGATGGGCGGGCTGGAAGCGACAGTCCTTCAGTTCGACGGCCACCAGGCAATTCAGGTAGCGGTTAAAGAACAGCAGGTCGACAAACTTGTCCTCATTTCCGGCCCGAAGCCGGTAGTTCGGCCCGATGAACATAAAATCCTGACCAAAACGAAGGATGAAATCGCGGATGTTCTCGGTTATCTTTCGGTTGAGCATGGGCTCGTTGCGCACCTCGGGAGACTCGTAGAGGTCCTCGGCATTGATGAAATTGAGCAGATAGCTCTCCTTAAACGACTTGAGCGCACGAACGGCCAACTGGGAATCGGGAATGGTCTCCGTGAAATTGGATGGAAGGGTCGCCCGCTGCTTATACAAGTCCTGCTGGATAAAGTCGCGAAGGGCATATTTGCTCCATGCGCGGGTGGCACATTGGTGGATGTAGAAGACACGCTCGTCCTTGTCAGAGCACTTGTTGAGTATCTCTATGTGATGGCTAAACGGGACAGCCAGAAAATCGTTCCAATCCATTTCGCCAGCCACTGGCTGACGAATTTCGAGAAGTAGCTGATTTTCATCAATCGGCATTTCACCAGCCACTGGCTGGCAATTTACATATTCACACCATTCCTCATAAAACTGGCGCATGTTGCGAATATTGGAAACGCCAAAACCTGTAAGTCCGGGAACTTCCTTTTGCAATTGGTCGCTAATCATCTTTATTGCGCCCTTTCCCCACATACCATGCCGCGAATTATCAGACACATAATGTCCGACAGCATAGTAGAGCGACAGCACCTCATTAT
>X369_Koala__coassemble_19_pt1 | contig 40918 bp, 42 predicted proteins | sample X369_Koala__metabat2_high_PE_004 | metagenome-assembled genome bin X369_Koala | reverse complement strand
AATTTGTTAAACTATCAAAATAATGAAAAAGAGTTTATTGATTCTGGTGCTGGCGGGAATGCTGGTACCGATGGCGAAAGCCAGCGTAAGTGACACGACGGTGCTGATGACCGTTGGAGGAGAGCCGGTGACGGTGAAGGAGTTCAAGTACATCTACGAGAAGAACAACCAGGACGATCAGGTGGAGAAGAAGGGTATGAAGGACTATCTGGACCTGTTCATCAAGTTCCGACTGAAGGTGAAGGAAGGCGAGATGCAGGGTAAGGACACGACGGAGTCGTTCAAGAAAGAGCTGGCGGGCTATCGCGCACAGGCGGCGGCCAAGTACCTGAGGGACACGGTAGCGATAGACAGTCTGATCCGGATGAGTTACGAAAGGATGACGATGGACAGACGTGCGGCGCATATCGTGGTAGCTTGCCCGAAGAACGCGCCGGACAGCGCCCAGCAGGCTGCATTGAAGAAGATCAACGAGATACGCGACCGCGTGACAAAAGGGAAAGCGATTCTGAAGGGTAAGGGCAAGAAGACCAAGACCATCTACCTGCCGAAAGAGGACTTCAAGGCCGTAGCAGCCGAAGTAAGCGAGGACCCGGGTATCAAGGAGAACGGCGGAGAGCTGGGCTGGATCACGGTGTTCCGCTATGTATACCCCTTCGAAGACGCGGTATACACCACGCCCGTTGGGGAAGTGACGAAGGTATTCCGGAGCAACTTCGGTTACCATATCGCCCTGGTGGAAGAGGAGCGTGACCACCAGGAGGTGCGTGCCCGTCATATCATGAAGATGGCGCAGAGCAAGGACAGCGCAAAGGTAGCGGCGATGAAAGTCGTAACAGATAGCCTGTATCAGCAACTGAAGAACGGAGCAGACTTTGCAAAGGTAGCCGAGAGCAGCAGCGACGACAAAGGCAGTGCGGCCCGCGGCGGAGAGCTGGGATGGTTTGGACGCGGGATGATGGTGCCGACGTTTGAGACCGCAGCGTTTGCGATGAAGGACAGCGGTGAGATAAGCGAGCCGGTGCAGAGTCCCTACGGATGGCTCATCATCCAACTGGAGGGCAAACGAGGCGTACAGGGATTTGACGAGATAGAGAAGATGATTGCAAGCCGGGTCAACCAGGACGAGCGGATACAAGAGGCCGATAAGAGCTTCATCCGCAAGACCCGCGCCGAGTATCAGTTGCCGGACAGCCTAAGCGACGACGCCGTTCGGGACTACGCCGACAAGAAGCTGGAAGACAAGTACGAGGACTTCCGCATGCTGGTACAGGAATACCACGACGGGATTCTGCTGTTCGACGTCAGTCTGGCAGAGGTCTGGGACAAGGCCAGTCAGGACGAAGCGGGGTTGACGCAATACTTCAAAGAGCACAAGAGCCAGTACAACTGGGACAAGCCGCACTGGAAGGGCTACGTGCTGGAGTGCAAGAACGAGAGCGCGGCCAAGGCAGCCAAGGCGATTGTCAAGAGTGCACCGCGGGACAGCGTAGAGAGTTACCTGAAACAGCGCGTAAACAACGATAGCGTGACTTACGTCAAGGCACAGTTCGGCATCTGGGAGAAGGGGCAGAAGCCCGTCATCGACCAGAAGGCGTTCAAGGACAAGAGTGCGCAGTTTACCCCGAACGAGAAGCTGCCGGTAGTAGTGCTGGTTGGCAAGATGCTAAAGAACCCCGAGGAATACCGCGACGTGCGGACGCAGGTCGTGACGGACTATCAGGACGCGCTGGAGGCCGTCTGGGTAGAGGGTCTGCGCAAGAAATACGAAGTGAAGGTCAATGAAGCGGTGCTCGACGAGCTGCTGGGGAAGTAAGGGTTAACGGTTAGGGGTTAGCGTATGAAGAAAGGCTGGATCATAGCGATTGGAGTGGTGGTTCTGGCGCTGGTGGGCGTCAGGATGTGGCCGCTGCGTTGGGACATGACCGACGATAGGCGCTACAGCCTGAATCCGGCGACGGAGGCGCTGCTGGAAAAGAGCGGGAAGATCGAGATAGAGAGTCACCTGACGGGTGAGTTGAACAGTGGGATGCGCCGGCTGGCGAACGCAGTGGAAGCGATGGCGGAGGAGATGGGGGCACGGTACAGCGAGAGCGAGAACAACGAGGGCCTGAGCAAACAGGGCTTGCAGCCCATCGACCTGCACGAGCGGACGCAGAACGGCAAGAGCGTACAGATGGAGATTTGGCCCTACGCAGTAGTCCGTCAAGGGAGCAAGAGCGAGATTGTGCGGCTGCTGCACAACCAGCGGGGACTGAGCGGCGAGGAGAACATCAACCGGAGCATCGAGAACCTGGAGTTCGGGATAGCGGAAGCCATCTACCGGCTGCAGACGGACTCGGTGAATGCCGCGAGGATTCGCGTAGTGCGGGGGCAGGATGTACCGGACGAGGCAGCTCGGTTTGAGTTGGATCAGTTCATCATGGATGGCGGAAGAGTGCTGTGGCTGGTGGACGGCGTAGAGATGCAACCGCAGGCCCTGACGGAGCAGGGCGCGTCGCCTGTGCTGAGCGCCAACGACGAGCTGAGAGAGATGCTATACCGCTATGGCGTACGCGTAGAGGGCGGATGGATAGAAGACCGGCAGTGCGTGCAATACCCGTATTTCTTTGCGCCGCTGCTGCTGACCAGTCAGCAGAGTCTGATCACCCATAACCTGGGTCAGGTGAGCACGATGATGGCCAGTCCGCTATCGGTAGTAGGCACAGAAGACAGCATCAAGAGAGAGATCTTGCTGGCAAGCAGCACGGCGAGTCGCGTAAGGAGAGCCCCGGGCGAAATCCGGCTGCAAGACCAGGACGAGACGACATTCGGGTACGCGTATATCCCAGCGGCAATGAGTCTGGAGGGAGAGTTCCCGAGCGCCTTCCGGCACCTGGGAAGCAAGCGGGACAAGAGCGTGAAGACGAAGATGGTGATAGTGGGGACAAGCAGTATACTGGCGCCGGCCGTGAGCGGGGTGAACAACGAAGAGTTCATGGAGAACGCGCTGTTCTGGCTGAGCGACGATGAAGGGCTGCTGGAGCTAAGGAACAAAGTGGTGCAACTGCGGCTGCTGAATGACCAACGGGCCCACCGCTACCGGACGACGATTCAGGTGCTGGCGATAGCGATTCCGCTGGTGCTGCTAGCGATGGTAGCCGGGATAGCGATGATAGCAGAAAAACACCGATATGTAAGAAAGATATGAAAAGATTTGCATTTATCATTGTACTGGCTATCCTGTCTGCAGGCATGCAGGCAGAGAAGAAGGACTACCCCACCCAGATGGTGAATGGGCAGTTGTGCTATGTATACAAAGCCGAGAAGAGTATCGGTCTGTACCGCATCAGCGTGAACTTCGGCTGCACGCAGGAAGAGATATTGGAGTTCAATCCGGAGTTGAGGACGAGGGGGCTGCAACTGGATGAGACGCTGTACATCCCTGTGAGGGATGAGGCTCAAGAAGTTCAAAGAGCCGGGGACATACCCACTGGGGACAGTCCCGCCGGGATATCCGCTACGCTTGACGCCCCTTCTGGGGGACAGTCCCCAGTGGGTAGTCCCGCCGCAGTGAACGAAAACGAAAACGAAGACGAAAACGAAGACGAAAACAAAAAGGAGGACAACAAGATACGGATTGGACTGCTGATGCCGCTGTTTGCGCATGAAGCGAATCGGCAGCCGAGCATTGAGAAGTTCACAGACTTCTACGAGGGGGTGCTGATTGCGACCTACGAGTTGCACCGCAAGGGAGTGCCGGTAGAGTTGGATGTATTCGATGTAGAGAAGGGGAACACGATCATAGAGAACCTGATTCATCAGGGGAAGCTGAGTCACCTGAATGCCATTCTGGGTCCGGCCTATCCGAGTCAGGTAAACGCGCTGGCGAACTACGTGGAAGCGAAGCATATTCCGACGCTGATACCACTGACGGACAAGATCAGTCAGATAGGCAGCAATCCGTACCTGATCCAGTTCAACGTATCGGCAGAAGACGAAGCGAAACTGCTGGTGGACACGCTGGCGGCCGACACGATGGTGAACGTAGTGCTGGTAGACGCACGGGAGAGCGATATCCCCGAATCCATCCGGCTGATTCGTGCGGCGATTCGTGAGCGGGGAATCCGTTATACAATGACGAGTGTCAAGGAGATACTGTCGGACTCGCTGCAGAAGGCGCTACTGCCGGACAAGGTAAACGTCATCCTGCTGAACAGCGAGCGGTACAGCAATATCAGTGTTTTGATTCCGAAGATTGAGCAGGCGCAGATTGGCAACCGCATAGAGCTGATCAGTCAGTACGCTTGGCCGCGGGAGAAGATCAGCGTTCCACAGATCTACCTGACGGAGTTTGGTACTCCGGACTCGGTGGCGACGGCACATTATGACGCGCTGTACGAGCGCTATTTCCGTCACGAGCATAACACGAGCAATCCACGCTTTGACCTGCTGGGTTACGACCTGATGCACGCGCTGGTTGCCCGACTGAAGGAGCGCAACTACACGGGGCTGCAGAGCACTCTAAAATGGCGGCGAATACCGGGCGGAGGCGTGAAGAACACGGAACTGGTGGTAGTAAGGGAGTAAAATGGGAAATGATAAATGATAAATGATAAATGGGAAATGAGAAATGGGAAATGGAAAATGAGAAATGGAAAATGAGAAATGATAAATGAGAAATGAGAAATGATAAATGATAAATGATAAATGGGAAATGAAAAATTGGAAATGAGAAATGAAAAATGGATATATAGTATTCTTCTGCTGATGGTGAGCATGAGTGCCGTCGCCCAGGTTCCCCGGCTGATGACGAGCGAGATGCATATCGGCGCACATGCGGGCATATCGACGGACTTCAAGTGGAACATCCAGCCGACGGGGGGATTCGTGTTTGAGTACATGAACCAGAAGTTCTGTGGACTGCAGGTGGAAGCGAACTACAGGAGCAAGTATATCGACATCCCGATGCTGATGCACCTGAACTTCGGCAACGAGAAGGGTGCATTCATCATCAACCTGGGCCCGCAGATTGGGGCGCCGCTGGCGAAACAGAAGTTCTACTATGGCATCACGGGAGGATTGGGAGGCGAAATAAGAACCAGGAAGGCGGGGATATTCGACCTGGACGTACGCTTCCTATACGGATTCGCAGAAGACACGAAGGAACTGGCCGCACATCTGGGGTGGTATTGGCCCCTGCGAAGCAGGAAAAATGAAAAATTAAAAATGAAAAATGAGAAATTAAACAACCCAAAACAACAATAACATGAAAACAAACTACGAGTTGCGTTATGCGAGCAATCCCCGCGACGCCAAGCATTATGACACCCAACGTCTGCGTGAGGATTTCCTGATTGAGAAACTGTTTGCGGCAGACGAGGTAAACATGGTTTACTCGATGTATGACCGCGTGATAGTAGGCGGTGCTATGCCGGTAAAGGAGAGTCTGCTGCTGGAAGCGATTGACCCGCTGAAGGCGGAGTACTTCCTAACGAGGCGAGAGATAGGTATATTCAATGTAGGCGGCAAGGGAACCGTGGTAGTAGAGGGTGAAGGAGAGTACGAGCTCAACTTCAAAGAGGCGCTCTATATTGGTCGCGGAGACCGGAAGGTCAGCTTCAAGAGCGCAGACGCGAAGGAGCCCGCGAAGTTCTACTTCAACTCGACCACAGCTCACACGGCATATCCGACCAAGAAAGTAACGAAGGCGGAGGCAAACGTGCTGAAACTGGGTTCGATGGAAGGTGCCAACGACCGCGTAATCAACCGGATGATTGTGACGCAGGTGCTGCCGACCTGCCAGTTGCAGATGGGTATGACGGAACTCAAACCGGGCAGCATCTGGAACACGATGCCGGCGCACACCCACAGCCGGAGAATGGAAGCGTACTTCTACTTCGACATCCCCGAAGACCAGGCTATATGCCACTTCATGGGCGAGCCACAGGAGACCCGCGTGGTATGGATGAAGAAAGACCAGGCCGTGCTCAGTCCCGAGTGGAGTATTCATAGCGCGGCCGCAACTCACAACTACACCTTCATCTGGGGTATGGGTGGTGAGAACCAGGATTACGGAGACCAGGACTGGTACGCCGAAGGAGACCTTCGGTAAAATGATAAATGAGAAATGAAAAATGAAAAATTAAATGAGAAATGATAAATGAAAAATGAAAAATTAAATGAGAAATGATAAAAGAAAAATGAAAAATTAAATGAGAAATGGGAAATGAAAAATTAGAAATTAAATGAGAAATGGGAAATGAAAAATTAGAAATTAATACTTTACAGGGATGAAAGATGACAATATAGTAGTAGAAAAAAGCAGGGCATTCGCAATTCGTATATTGCGTCTGCACCAGCATCTGCGACAAAAACATTGTCCTTTCACCGTCAATATGCAACTACTCAAAAGCGGAACAAGTATCGGAGCAAATGTGCGCGAAGGAGAAATGGGACAATCTACACCGGACTTCTATGCCAAACTCAGTATCGCGCTGAAGGAAGCTAACGAAACCGACTATTGGCTAGACATTCTCCACGAGACCGATTACTTGTCCGGCAAAGAATATGAAAGCATAGCTGCAGACTGCAAAGAATTAATTTTCATTTTAACAGCAATACTAAAATCAACAAAACAAAATATTAACGAAAGTGGCAAATAGGCAAAGTAAAAATTTACCATTTACCATTTTACATTTTACATTTTCAATATGAATAATCCGTTTAGTTTGGAAGGAAAGAACGCCTGGATTACGGGCGCATCGTATGGAATCGGCTTCAACATCGCCAAGGCGTTTGTGGCAGCCGGAGTAAAGACGATCATCTTCAACGACATCAATGAGGAGGCCCTGCAGCGCGGCCTGAATAACTACAAGGAGGCCGGCATCAGCAACGTCAAGGGCTACGTATGCAACGTGACGGACGAGAACGCCGTGAAGGAACTGGTCGGAAAGATCCACAAGGAGGTCGGACAGATTGACATCCTGGTGAACAACGCGGGCATCATCAAGCGCATCCCGATGCACGAGATGAAGCGGAGTGAATTCCAGGCCGTGATTGACGTGGACCTGGTGGCTCCGTATATTGTCAGTGCAGCCGTGCTGCCGGAGATGATGGAGCGCAAGGAGGGAAAGATTATCAACATCTGCTCGATGATGAGTGAACTGGGCCGCGAGACGGTCAGCGCGTATGCCGCCGCCAAGGGAGGTCTGAAGATGCTAACGAGGAACATCTGCTCGGAGTACGGCGAGTATAACATCCAGTGCAACGGTATTGGCCCGGGTTATATCGCTACGCCGCAAACGGCTCCGCTGCGCGAGTTGCAACCGGACGGAAGTCGTCACCCCTTCGATAAGTTCATCTGCGCGAAGACTCCTGCCGGCCGTTGGCTCGACCCGAGCGAGCTGGGCGGACCCGCTGTGTTCCTGGCCAGTCACGCGAGTGACGCCGTAAACGGACACATATTGTACGTAGATGGCGGTATACTGGCCTATATCGGAAAACAACCGCAGTAGGGAAATGAGAAATGAGAAATGAGAAATGGGAAATGGAAAATGATAAATGGGAAATGATAAATGGTAAATGATAAATTAATGAAGAAGATAACCATCTTCGCTCTGATGCTGACAGCTGCCCTGCCGATGGGGTTGGGTAGCTGCAGCAAGCAGGACAAGAAAGACGAGACCGTCAAGGTATACGGGCGCTATGTACCCGAGCGCAAAGATGACTTTGCGTGGGAGAACGAGTATGCGGCTTTCCGCCTATATGGACCCGCGCTGGCGGCAGAGAATCCGAGTAACGGTGTAGACCTGTGGCTAAAGGCGAGTGAGGAGTTGGTAGTGGATAGTTTCTACTACCGCGAGCATGTACTGGGGAAGCCCTATCACATCAATTACGGCAAGGGTCTGGACTGCTACAAAGTCGGTCACACGGCAGGCTGCGGAGGACTGGTAGTACTGAGTGGCGAGGAGCATAAGCTGAATATCGGCGGGCCCTATAGCACGTGGCGCATTGATGAGCAGACGCCGGAGAAGTTCGTGTTCACGCTACACTACGACAGTCTACGGGTCGACACGACGATTATGCAGGCAGATGTGACGATTACGGCAGAGGCAGGGAAGCTCTTCAACCGCGCGGACGTAGTACTGACAGCTCCGGAGGGCGCAGTTCTACCGAAGTTATGGGTAGGAGGCGGCATCTACATGCACGACAGCACGGGTGCGGGATTCGTCCATATAGAAGAAGGGAAGGAGTTGATAGCATACGCCGAGGACGCCCTGAGCGACAAGACGGCTGCCCAGATGAACTACGACTACAACGGCAGCACAGACCAGGGACGCAGCTACATCTCCGTAATCACCCCGGGTGCCAAGGTACAAGAAACAATCACGGCAGGAAACGACCGCACGTACGTCAACGCACGGGAATACACGCCGGGCGACACGCTAACCTACTACTTTGGAGCATGCTGGAGCAAGTATGAGGGAGCGCAGTCCTTCCCGACCGATGAGGACTGGTTCCGGGCGGTAGAAAATGAGAAATGGTAAATGAGAAATGAGAAATGAGAAATGAGAAATGATAAATGATAAATGATAAATTAAATATGGGAAAAATCATTGCAATTGCGAATCAGAAGGGTGGCGTAGGAAAGACGACCACGAGTATCAACCTGGCAGCCGCGCTGGCAGAACAAGGAAAGAAAGTGCTGCTGGTCGACGCAGACCCGCAAGCCAATGCCTCTTCGGGACTAGGAATTGATGTTCGCGAACTGGACAAGACCATCTACGAGTGCCTGATTAACAGTATCGATCCGCGCACGGCAGTATTTCACACAGACATGAAGAATCTGGACATCCTGCCCAGTCATATGGACCTGGTGGGCGCCGAGATTGAGTTGATGAACATGGACCACCGCGAGACACGGCTGAAGATGGTGCTGAGCGAAATCAGTTTTGACTACGACTACGTGCTGATTGACTGCTGCCCAAGCCTGGGAATCATCACAGTGAATGCGCTGACAGCCTGCAACAGTCTAATCATCCCCGTACAGTGCGAGTTCTTTGCGCTGGAGGGAATTGCGAAGCTGCTGAACACGGTGAAGATCATCAAGTCCAACCTGAATCCGGACTTGCAGATAGAAGGATTCCTGATGACGATGTACGACAATCGCTTGAGACTGAGTCAACAGGTGTACGACGAAGTGAAGCGTCACTTCGGCGACCTGATGTTCGACACAGTGATTACGAGGAACGTAAGGCTGAGCGAGGCGCCGAGTCACGGGCTAAGCGTCATCGACTACGATCACGCCAGCAAGGGTGCGAAGAACTACATCGACCTGGCAAAAGAACTACTGAAACGCAATAAAAAGGCACAAACAAAATGAAGAAAGTGACCGGACTTGGGCGCGGACTAGACGCCCTGATTGATACAACGCGTGTGGAATCGCGCGGTAGCAGCAGTATCAGTGATATCGCGATGGATAAGATTGTGGCCAATCCCGATCAGCCGCGTCGGAACTTCGACGAAGAGGCGCTAGAGGAACTGGCAGACAGCATTCGCGAATACGGAGTCATCACACCGATTACACTACGCCGCAACGCAGACGACACGTATATGATTATTGCGGGTGAGCGACGCTTCCGCGCCAGCCAGATGGCGGGACTGACCACTATACCCGCGTACGTGCGCACAGCGCGTGATGAGCAAGTGATGGAGATGGCGCTGATCGAGAACATCCAACGCGAGGACCTGGACGCCATCGAAGTGGCGCTGGCCTACCAGCGGCTGATGGAAGACTACGGACTGACGCAAGAGCAGATGAGCGAGCGCGTAGGTAAGAAGCGCGCCACAATCGCGAACTACCTAAGACTGCTGCACCTACCGGCCGAGATCCAGATGGGGCTAAAGGACAAGTTGCTGGACATGGGTCACGCTCGTGCACTGCTGGGAGCCGAATCGCCGGAGATGCAACTGAAGATATACCAGCGCATCCTATGCAACGGGTTGAGCGTACGGCAGGTGGAGCAGATGGTGAAGGACAACCTCATCACGAATCCCGCTCCCCAGAAGAAAGCCGTCATCAGTTATCCCGAACAAGAGCAAGCGCTGGCAACCCAGATAGAGCACCCCGTACGGATAGCGAACGGCAAGATCCTGATTTCCTTCCGCGACGAGAAGGAACTAAATGCCATATTGAGCAAACTGATTTGAAACGACTGATTGTCATAGTAATGCTAGCGCTACCGATGTGGCTATGCGCGCAGTCGGAAGCCCCGCTAGTGACGGATACTGCCGCCTCCGCCACCGATACGGTGGCTCGGGCAGACAGTGGGATGATTGAAGTAGCGAAGGTGGGGAGCGTCGTCATAGAGGCTCCGATTGACACCGTACAAGTGAGGTTGCCCTGGAAGCCGATTCCGCAGCGGGCAGTATGGATGGCGACTCTCTGTCCGGGACTGGGACAGATATACAACCGCAGCTATTGGAAGCTGCCGATTGTGTTCGGCGGGCTGATGGGGTGCGTGTATGCCTGGATATGGAATCAGGGGAAGTACAGCAAATACCGCCAGGCATACAAGGACCTGTACTACGACAACCAGAATGGATGCGTCGACACGGAGGATCCCAACAAGTCGTACAACAAGGCCCTACCGGATGGCTACACGATTGAACGAATGGGTGGAGTGAGTCGATGCATCACCACCTACAACAACTGGCAAAGCACCTACCACCGTTACCGCGACATAAGCATTGTATGCACGATTGTCGTATACGGACTGAGTATCATCGATGCGTACGTCGATGCCCAACTATTTGATTTCGATGTTTCACCCGACCTCAGTCTACACGCACAACCGGGGCTATACGTTGATCCCTATAACCATAAATCTGCCGAACTGCAGGTAGCGCTGACGTTAAAGTAACTGCCTATTTGCCTATTTGTTAATTTGTGAATTTGTTGCATACATTTATACTCATATTGCTCCAGATATTCCTGCCGATGGATACTACGGCGGTTCCGGACTCGTTGCCCGAGCTCCCGATTGACCAGGTGTATACCGAGCGGCTACAGGAGTTGCCCTTCACGATTGAGATGCCCTACAACCCGATTGTGCGCAGCTATATCGAACGGTATATAGACAAGAAGAGTCCGCTGCTGGCCAGGATGTTGGAGCGCTCGCAGGTGTACTTCCCCATATTCGACGACATCCTCAGTCGCTACCACCTACCCTACGAACTATGCTATTTGCCCGTGATAGAATCGGCGCTCAACCCCAATGCCCGCAGTCGGATGGGTGCCACGGGACTCTGGCAGTTCATGCCGTCGACGGGACGACTATACGGGTTGGAAATCAACAGTCTGGTGGACGAGCGGCGAGACCCAATCAAGTCAACCGAAGCGGCCTGCCGGTACCTAAGCGACCTATATACCATCTTCGGAAAGTGGAATCTAGCGATAGCCGCCTATAACTGCGGAGCAGGAAATGTGCGCAAGGCCATCCAACGCAGCGGTGGCAAGCAGGACTTCTGGTCCATCTACCCCTACCTACCCCACGAGACCCGCGGATATGTGCCCATCTATATCGCGGCTTGCTACGCGATGAATTACGCCGGGAAGCACGGAATAAAAAGCAAGGACGAATGGACGATGGAGTTCCGAGGCGATACGATTCACACCGACAAGCGCCAGCACTTCGACCAGATAGCGGCCTACCTGGATGTAAGCAAGGAGCAACTGCGCGAACTCAATCCGCAGTACACGATGGATATCCTGCCGGGCGGAAGGAGTTATTCGCTATGTCTGCCGCACGCGGTGCTGACAGACTACCTGGCGATGGAAGACTCGATACTGGCCTACAAGGCGGACTCGCTCATCAACAACCGTCGCGCCACCGTCGATGCGGCGCAGGCCAACTGGTCTACCGGAGGGTCGACATACAAGGTACGGAAGGGGGATAATCTGGGGAGCATCGCCAAGCGCAATCATGTGAGCGTGGCGCAACTGAAGAGACTGAATAACCTAAAGAGCGACGCGATCCGCGAGGGTCAGCGTCTGCGCATACGATAAGAATGATACACGAAACACCCAAACTCTATTGGACCGTAAGGGAGGTAAGCCGCGAGACAGGGCTTGCAGCCTCGAATATCCGGTTCTGGGAAGACCGCTTCAAGGACTTCGGTCAGATGCAGACGCGGATTGACCCGCAAGGCAACCACCACTACACGGAGGAGAATATCCAGTTTCTGAAGCTACTGAAGTACCTGCGTGATGAGCGTCAGATAACGCGCATCGAAGCCATGAAACAGTGGATTCGCTCGGACGAGAGCAACGACCTGGACAAGCGTCAGCAGGCGCTGGAGCTGCTGCAAACAGTACGGAAAGAACTCCTGGAAATCAGGGAGTTAATCTAGTTGCTAATTTGTTTATTTGCTAATTTGTTAGAATATGAAGATACATTTCGATTGGAAGAAAGCGCTACCCAGTGTGATTATCCTCGGGATATTCGCGATAGCAAGCGCCATCTATTTTCAGCCCGCACTGGAAGGAAAGATTATCAATGCAGGCGATGGAATCAACGGACGTGCAGCTGTACAGGATGCCGTGCAATACCACGAGCAAACGGGAGACCGGACCTGGTGGATTGGTTCGATGTTCTCCGGCATGCCGGGTTATCAGATAGGTGGCGGTCAATATACGCTGGACAAGATTATGCAACCGGCGAGGAAGTTCTTCGGACTCGGCACCCACAACGCATACTTTATTATGTTGTTTTATCTGGTGGCCTTCTACCTATTGCTACGCGCCTTCAAGATCAAGAACTGGATAGCCATGGCGGGGGCCTTTGCGATAGCGCTATCGAGTTATTTCTTCGTCATCATTGCCGCTGCACACCACGGAAAATGCTACAGCATCACATGGATGATGCTGGTAGTGGTAGGATTCATATTGACCTACCGCAAGCAGTATGGCTGGGGAGCGGTACTAACGATGTTCTTCACCTATATGGGTTTCTTCCTGCACCCGCAAATGTCCTACTATATCTGCATGTTGATTGGTATCCTCTGGTTCGCGGAACTCGCAATAGCCGTTCGCGACAAGGAGTGGAAGCACTTCGGCATCGCCACCGCAGTTTGGTTCGCCAGTTTCGGCATAGGTATGGGCATGGGCAGTGCGAACGTGTTTGCCAATCAGGAATACGCCAAGGAAACGATGCGCGGCGGACACAGCGACCTCAAGAAGAGTGAAAATGGTTCAAGTAGTTCAAATGGTTCAGAGAGTAAAGGGCTTGACCTCGATTATGCCACGGCCTGGAGTTATGGCGTCAACGAGACAGCCACCCTGCTTGTGCCCAACTATATGGGCGGATGTTCGGGGTATAACCTGGGCGACAAGAGCGAGCTGGAGCAAGGGATGAAGAAACTGGGGGTGCCGGGGTATCAGGCCAAAGGATTCTGCCAACAGGCGCCCATCTACTGGGGAGACAAGGCCTTCACGAGCGGGCCGGTCTGTGTGGGCGCCATTATCTGTTTCCTCTTCCTGCTGGGACTGCTGATTGTGGATGGGCCGTATAAGTGGGCGCTGCTGGTAGCGACACTATTCTCGGTTGCGTTGGCGTGGGGAAGGCATTTCATGGGGTTGACGGAGTTGTTCTACAATTACTTCCCGATGTATAACGAGTTCCGTGCGGTGGAGAGTATCCTCATTGTTGCGGAGATTACGATGCCCCTGCTCGCGATGCTGTCGCTGAAAGCGATTGACGACAAGAAGTTAAGTTGGAAGCGCCTGAGCACCAGCATCCTGGTAGCCGGCGGAATTACCGCCGCAGCATGTCTGATTATCGCCTGGATGAGCAGCGGAATGAACGTAACAAGCAGCTATGATGAGCAATGGAAGAACCAGGTAGGAAACGAGATTTACAGTCTGATTCTCGACCAACGTCGCGCGCTTATCTCGGCAGACGCCTACCGTAGTCTGCTATTCGTAGTGCTCGGATTCGTCGTCGTATACGCGTACGCGTACGCGCGTTATCATAAGGAAGTAAAGCACCTTACGTTGTATACGGGACTGGCACTGACGGCACTGATTGTGGCGGATATCTGGCCGGTAGACAAACGCTTCTGCAACGACAAAAACTTCATCAGCCTGCGTGATCGCGATCGCGCATTTGCGATGCAGCCCTATGAGGAGCAGATTCTGCAAGACAAGGACTACTACCGCGTACTGAACTTCGAGAACCCCTTCAACGATGGGCGGACGAGTTACTACCTGAAGTCCATCGGCGGTTATTCGGCCGCCAAACTGCGTCGCTATCAGGACCTGATTGATGCGCATATAGCACCGGAAATGAGCGCCTTCTACAGTTGTCTCGGGATGGCACCGGACGGTTCGATTGTAGTGGATCAAAAGGCTGACTCGGTTATCCCGGTGCTGAATATGCTCAATATGCGTTACGCGATTATCCCCATGCGAGAAGGGAGTCCTGCTGTTGTTCGCAATCCGTATGCGATGGGCAATGCCTGGTTCGTCAATGAACTGAAGGCCGTCGGCAATGCCAACGACGAAAGCGATGCGCTGAAGACGATAGACCTCCATCATGTGGCGGTATATGATAGTACGTTTGCAGACAACGCACACATCGCTGACCTACCGGAGGTATCGACCCTCGTCGCATACGATAAGGAAGGAATTGAACTGGAAGGCGAATATAGTCCGAAGCAGCTGCGCTACCATGCTGTAACAGAGCGTCCGCGCACAGCCGTATTCTCGGAAATCTATTATCCCTACGGGTGGCACGCCACGATAGATGGGGAGCCGGTCGAGCTGTTCCGCGTCGACTATATGCTTCGAGCCATCAATATCCCGAGCGGCGAACACGAGATTGTCATGACCTTCGAGCCGGAAAGTGTAGAAAAAGGAAATAAACTGGCCCTGGCATGCTTCGCAGTATTCCTGTTGACGCTACTGGGTGCCTGCATTTATCCGCTCGTCAAGAGAAAAAAATGAATCCTGTGGCGCAACATACGCTGGTGGTAGTTATTCCTGCCTATCACCCGGTACCCACTCCCCATGAATCGACCGCACTTCGTAGCATTTGTCGAGTTCTCAAGGAGCGGACATTGGTGCTGATTACGCCGGATGATCTGGAGATTAGTCCCTACACGCAAATAGCGGATGAAGAAGGCGTACAGCTACAACACAAGAGTTTCCATCGGCAATACTTTGTAGGACTCAAGGGGTATAATCGGTTGATGCTATCCGAGGAGTTTCACCGAGCATGGCAGGATTACGAGTACTTTCTGATTGCCCAACTCGATACCTACTTTTTCCGTGACGAGTTGGACCACTGGATGGACAAAGGATATGACTTTGTGGGCCCGCCGATTACCGGTCATTGGAGAGACACGCGGATGGATATAGCCACAGCAAGGATTGGAAATGGAGGACTGAGCCTGAGACGCACACAGGCATATCTGGACTTCTTTGAGGGAAGGCGGCCGGTATTCAGTCTCTGGACGCTACTGATGAATCCGAAACTACTGATACGCGTTGTGATGGAACGATTCAGCAACTCGCCCAAACGCTTTGCCTACTATTTTTGGCAAAACGAAGACACCTTTTGGACCATCATCCTCCGGAAGTCCCATTACGCATTGCGGTTGCCCAGTCCCGAAGAGGCGATGCATTTCGGATTTGACCGATTTCCAAGCACGCTATATAAGGTCAACGGAGGGCTTCCGATGGCTTGTCACGCTTGGCATAAATATGAATACGAGAGTTTCTGGAAACCTTTTATTACCGCTTAGGCAAACCGTTTTTCAGTTTCTTTCTCAATTTATTAGGCCAATTGGCAATCCGTTGGGGTACTTTGATGCTCCAGCGGATTGTTTTATCTACGGCATAGCGTAGGGTATCGGAGAATGATTCCTCCGGCACAGCGATGCCTCGCATCGCCGCTGTCTCGGCAATGAGCGCATCAATACGGTCTTTCTGGGCTCCGGCTGTTTTCTGCCAATGGTGGATAATGAAGGCGGGGACGGAATAGAAACGCGAGAGCCAGGAGTGCTGGCAGAGAAGATGCCCTTGCTGGTCATAGAGCATCGTTGTCCAACCATCCGGGTGCTTTTTGCTAGGCAGATAGAGCGTTTTGAAATGGTAAGCCAGCCAGAAAAAGAACGGATAATAGGGCTCGTAGAGGTGTTGACCCTTATAATCAAAATGCTTGACGGCTTGCTTTATTTGTTCCGCGTTTCCTGCTTTCTCCCGGATCAATCGTAGGTTGAAGATATTGAAGAATGGATTGGTGACAATCGGGTTGGCATTACGGGGAGTCGCTCCTCCGCCATCCGGACAACCGGCATTGGCATAGCCGTTGGTAACGACAAAATCGACCAGCTCAAAAATGGCCTTCGGGTCAGCGAGGAAACAGTCCTCATCCACATTGATGGCGATGTCGCAGTCCGTATCGCGGAGCATGGTATAAAAATAGCCATCGGCCGTCTGGTCGGTCAGGCGGACGCAGGGATAACCGAGCGAGACGTAGAAAAGACGGCTTTTCTCGTAGAGACGGAGGTCAAAGGAACGGCAGTAGAACTTAATATTCATAGCGATTTGAGATAATCGAGGATAGAGGTAATGATAGCTTTCTTGAAGTACACCCACCGGAGCACCCATTTATATTGTGGCCAAAGGCCGTGATCCTTAGCAAACAGAAGAAGTTGTCGGAAGGCCTCGCGCTTCTGGCGACCGCGGTAGACATGCTTGCTGTGGCTGATGGAAGTTGGGTAGATGACGTAGTGGTAGAAAGGCTCGTTGCACTGGGCAATCCGGCGACAAAGCAGGTAGCAGCAGCCCATAAAACAACTGTCTTCCCCACTGCGGGAATCGGGGAAACGAAGGCCATTCTCCAGCAACCACTCCCGACGGAAAAGCATCGTCGTGAAGTTACTGATGAAATGCTTGAGGATATGCTTGCGGTTCGCCACCGTTAATTCACCCTGTGCCACCTCCGGATTGGTCATCCGGCGATGCGAACCATCCGGATAGTCGAGAACAGCCGCAGCACTGCTAAGGTCGGCATCATACTGTCGGGCTTGGTGATAGAGGGTTTCGTACATATTCGGCTCCACCCAATCGTCTGCGTCGCAGAAAGCAATGTATTCGCCCTTCGCCTGCCCAATTCCCAGGTTCCGAGCCGCTGCAGGTCCACCATTCGCGGGCATAGTGAGAATATGCCAATCGCTCTCCAAGTGATGCGTCGCGATATAGTGTTCGCAGAGAGCCATGCTTTGGTCCCCTCCCCGGTCGTCAACGAGGAGCACTTCGAGAAGCCTCTCCCCCGAAGGGAGGGTAGCCATATCTTGCGCCAGGAGCGAATCCAGACAGCGTTGGATTTTATCCTCCACCCGATAGACGGGGACTATGACAGAAACAGAATAACTCATTTTTGTTTTTTTAGCCAATCGAGTAAGTCTTCACGATGTTGGCGGGTGAATTTGTGCTTGGCAATATAGGCTTTCGGCTGGAAAGCCTTCTGTTTGCCGTATGCTTTTTCAATCGTTGCAATCGCCTCCCGAACGGCCGCCACGGGAAAGAGATGGTCACCCAGTCCGTATTGGAGCAGGAAAGGACGCGGAGCCATCTTCGAGGCAATCGTACTATATTCCGTCGAGTCGTAGCGAGGGCGGTACATGGACCAGCTGCTGGCATCGGGAGTAGGGCCGCCGTGTGCCGCAAGGGTCGTCATCCAATTGGCCGCAGCACACCACGTCACCCGACTGTCTTCGGCCGCGAGTTGCCATGCACGGTAGCCGCCGAACGAGAATCCGAACACACCCACATTCGAAGCATAGCGGAGCAGATAGGTAATGCCGGCTTTATCGTCCGCCAGCATTGTCTCGAACCAAGGCTCGCTCGTCTTCTCAAGATGCTGTTCATAGAAAGTCGGTTGCTCCCGCTGCAGGCGCTTATTGAGTAGGCGAAGGCTGTCCGGTGACTGCGTCCAGTCGATATCTGCGGGGCAGCGACTGCCCCAATAGGGCGCGTCCATGACGAGCACCACATAGCCGTGAGCCGCGAGCGTATCCGCTATCCATGCCCCGTCGTAGACCTTATCGACCCACTCCTCAGCATCCCTGAGCATACCCCGCTCGACTGCCGTTGTGTCTTCCGACAAAATGGGTCGGCAGAGTTTCTCCTTTCCAATCGTGAAATGGGCTCCATGGTCGTGGAGGGCCAGAACGGCTCCCTTTTGTTCACCATCCGGGAGGAGCAGATACGCCTCCGTCGACTCGCCGTGCGAAACAGGCACTTGCACTCTCCGTACAACATACCCCTCCCGTTGCTCAAAAGGCGGCGTGCCCGCCTTTGCCCAAAGCGGCAAAGCGGCAAAGAGAAGAGATATGGTAAGCAGTCGATTCATTCGAGAGTAACTTGTAGCGCTTTTTCGATAATATCGTCCATATCGTAGTACTTGTACTCCGCCAGTCGACCACCGAAGAGGACATTTTGCTCAAGTTGCGCAAGATCCTTATACTGTTGAGCGAGGTCGTTATTGCGCTGGTCATTAACGGGATAATATTTCTCCATGCCCTCCTTGTACTCGGTCGAATACTCTTCGCTCACCACCGTCTTCGGGCAGTCATACACCGCCTGACCAAACATCTCAAAGTGCTTGTGTTCAATGACGCGGGTGTAAGGCTCTGCATGGCTGGTGTAGTTGATGACAGCGTTTCCCTGATAGTTCGGCATATCGAGAACGCGGGTCTGGAAGGAGACTGTCCGCCAATCCAGTTTGCCCAGCTTATAGTCAAAATACTCGTCTATGGCACCTGTGTAAACGAGTTTGTCTGCATACTTCTGCCAATCCCTGTATTCTGAACGGAAGAAGTCCACCCCCGTCTTGCACTCTACGCCATCCAGCAGTTTCTCAATCAAGACATTGTAACCACCAATAGGAATGCCCTGGTAGAGGTCGTTGAAGTAGTTGTTGTCGAAGGTCATGCGAACGGGCAGACGCTTGATGATAAAGGCGGGCAGGTCTTTACAATCCCTACCCCACTGCTTCTCCGTGTATTCCTTAATCAGTTTATAGAAAATATCTTTGCCCACCAAGCAGAGCGCCTGCTCCTCCAGATTCCGGGGTTCCTGAATTCCTGATTTCCTAAGTTCCCGCATGGCTTCCGCCTTCTGCTCATCAATCTTAGCTTGTGCCTCCGCCGGGGTATGCACATCCGGCCACATCTGGCAAAAGGTGTTCATGTTGAAGGGCAGGTTATAGAGCTCCCCGTGGTAGTTGGCGACGGGAGAATTGGTGTAGCGGTTGAACTCCACCAGCGAATTGACGAAGTCCCAGACTTCCCGATTAGAGGTATGAAAGATGTGGGCTCCGTACATGTGGACATGAATGCCCTCCACTGTCTCGCAGTATACATTGCCGCCCAACTGCGGACGACGATCGAGGACAAGGACTCGTTTGCCGGCCTTGTGAGCGCGGTAAGCGATGGTTGCTCCGAACAGGCCGGAGCCAACGATGAGATAATCGTAGGGTGTCATGGCTATTTACGGAATAGACGGACATAGAGCCACTTGACAACCACATCCAACCCGTGGTTAAATGCTTCGAGCCATTTCGGCCAGCGGCGGTAATGACGATGCCAGTATCCAATATACTCGATGCGGAGCAACTTATTCTCCGGATAGAGGCGAGGATGCAAGTCCAGCGATTGCATCAGGGGCAGGTACTTTTCGTCCACTTGCTGCAACACCTCCGGATGAAAGTCCTTGCGAGGCATGTCAAGTAGGTAGAGCTTGTAGTAGATGCGAAGGCGGTTCTCGAAATACTGCTTCATCCATGCCGACCGAACGGGGGAAAGAGCGGACTTGTGCTCCTGGTAGTAGTGAAGCATGGAGTCGTTGACCTTATCCAGTTGCGGCAGACACTTCATGATAACCTCCGGAGCCATGGTCTGACCATCGCGATCGAGGTTGTATTGGTAAAGATTGATATCGAGGAAGCAGATAGTCTGGGCATGGAACGTCGGAAAGCAAGCCCATTCGGTGTCCGTATAGGAGATGCCCTCCGTCTGATGATAACCAATCTCTCGCAGGAGCTCTGTGCGGTAAGCCAAGGCGTGCATGAGGAAGAAACGGATATAGCCGTCCTTCAGCACATCATCCAACTCGTATAGTTTTCCATACTCATACGGTTCCCGTCCCATGGTGTTGTAGCGCACCACTTCTAATGTACCCCCCGGCCAGCGCTGCGTAAAAGGCGTGTGGAGCATGTCCGCATCTGTCTTTTCGGCCACCGAGAGGAAGGCATCCAAGGCCTGCGTGTCGAACCAATCGTCCGAATCCAACACCTTGATGTACTTGCCCCGAGCAACCGGCAGCGCCGCATTGATGGTAGAGCCATAGTTGCCGTTCGGCTTGTCAATGACACGAACCACATCCGGATGGGCGGTCTCGTACTGGTGCCCAATTTCGGAGGAGCGGTCTTTGCTTCCGTCGTTGACAACCAACACGTCCAACAGGTCAGCCTGTTTCGCCGACACCAACGAATCCAGACACCGAGGCAGCAACGCCTCCATGTTATAGGTCGGGATGATGATGGAGAGGAGTTTAGCCATAGTACTTATTGCGTTATAAACTCTTGTATTTTCTTGTAGACCCTTGCCGAAGACTGTCCATCGCTGAAAGAGTGGAAGAAACTGATTTCGTCTGAAGAAGGAGCGGAAAACTCTTTATTTTGTATGGCGTGAATCAGTTCGTGCCAAGAATATACCCTATTGGCTCGTAACAGACTATAGTCAAAATAGATGGGGCGCGACGAGATATAATCCTGATAATCGAATGGGAATAGAAGAATGGGCTTTCTCGTAAGAAGGAAGTCAAAATACATCCCGGAGTAATCCGTTATCAGCAAATCGACATCTTTGAGGAAGCGGTACAGATCATCATATAAGCCATCATTGATGGAGATAATCCGATTGCTTAGAGACACCTCCTTCGTTTGTTCCATGAAGTGCCCTTTGTATATCAGCACCGCATTCTCTTTCTCCAGGAAAGACGTCATCTCGGTGTTATCATATCCCGCCAAGAGGAAGGGATTAAAGGGACGATTCTCTTTATACGCATAATCTCGAAATGTCGGGAGATAAGCTATCTTCAGCGGATTACCGAAAGTCTGATTAATCTGGTTGATTAGCGGCTCTGTTTCGGAATCAAAGAAGCGGTCATTCCTCGGATATCCCTCCTGCCACACACGCGAGAGGGGCAATGCAAAAGCCGATGAGAAACACTTGCTGAAGATAGGTGAAGTAGAGATGGTGGCATCGTAGTCAATGAACTCGTAGGGTAATATCACCTTTCGCACCGCTGTTTTAAACTTCTTCCACAGGGAGGAGTTTTGATGCGTGAAACTGTACTCATCATTTCCAATCTTCTTGAGAGGAAGCCCATGCCACAATTGAATGATTTTTGCCCCATTCACGAACATATGGTTGACATCTCGTGTCCACCAGGAGAGGACATATACCCCAGAGCGAAGGGTCGCTTTTATTCCCCGAAAAGAATTAGCCATCTCGACCGGAAGTCCCTTTTCCTTTAGCTGTTGATAAACGGCTCTATTCCGCGTAATCCATATGGCGTCGATGTTCTTTTGGTGCTGCAATACATATTCATATAGTGCCCGGGAGTTATCGGCATACCTTTCTCCTTTCCAAGCACCAAAAATCCACGTATTGCGGTCCCTTTTGATGAGTTTTTGAAGATACCAGAATGGGCAAAAGAACAGACCGCCAATCGCCTTGAATACGTCTTTTATCATAGTGTTGTAGTTAAATAAAGGAAGAGATTCTTCATGTGACTTTCGTTCACGGGTATTGGATTATTGGCCAGGCGTTGGAGGTTGACTTCGTGCAGAATGGCATCCAAATCGTGACTACCCACACCGTTGTATGTCAGTCCAATTTGCTTTACGTAATTGCTGAAATACTGGCAGAGACCCGGTTTGCCGAGATTCAGTTCAGCAAAGAACGGGAAAGTCAGGGCCACCGCATGGCCATGCGGGTAACCGCACTTGCTGGTGAAGGCGTAGGAGAAGGCGTGAGGAGCGGTGGTCTTGGTGATGTTGATAGCTCGACCGGCCCAGTAGGCTCCCATCGCAATCTCATCCCGCAACGGATTGGTCGGATGAGCCACACATTCGGGCAGTTGATGGAGCAACAGCGATATAGCCTTCATCGCATACTGCGTACTCTCTTCCGTGGCATTGCGATTCCAATAAGCCTCGAACGCCTGAGCCAACGCATCAAAACCCGTACAGGCGGTGAGGTCAGCACTGTTTTGATACGTGAAGGGAGGATAGACGAAAGCCATGTCCGGCAAGATGTCCTCTGCCTCAATACTCTGCTTTTTGCCTTCTACATACACTACCGCGAAATGCGTTGCTTCCGCTCCGGTTCCAGCCGTAGTGGGCATCGCCATCAAGACCGTTTTTATGCCTTGCTCTGCTGCATAGTGGCGAATCAGCTTGGCCATATCCATGGCACTTCCGCCACCGACAGCAAGGATGGTGTCGGATTGAGAGTCGATGAATTGCTGAACCCCCAGTTGTGCCTCCTCCATCTTGGGATTGACAGAGAAGTCCTTGAACTCAGTGACCTGAATGCCTAATTCCCGAAAGATGGGCGAGAGAGCCGCTTCTGCTCCACAAGCAGTATATGAATGATTTCCACGCACCAAGAAAAGGCGCTGAACAGGACGGCTATTCAATTCCTTCCGTAGGCTATCGAGAGCCAACTCTCCGAGGTATGCAGTCTGGTTCATTGCAAAAAATTCATTAAAGCCTCTTTATTCTCAATCGGTGTTGTGGTAGGACGACCGAGGTCCTTGCGGTTGCCCTTCTTGACCTGAATCTCCAACAGCACCGGGCCTGCGACACCTTTTGTGGTGTTTAAAGCCTCTCGGAGTGACTGGCGGTTGTCCACACGAATTGTCTTTGTGTATCCAACAGCGTGGGCAATGCTGGGTAAATCAATGTCCAGACCCACAGTTGGCTGCCCCCCGACGGAGTCATGAGCGCCGTTGTTGAAGATAACATGAATGAAATTGGCAGGCTGCTTTTGACCAATGATCGCCATTCCGCCCATGTGCATGATGGTGGCGCCGTCGCCATCGAAACACCAAACCGTTCGATTCTTTTGTGCAAGAGCGATACCCAGTGCAATCTGACTGGCGTGACCCATGCTACCTACTGTCAGGAAGTCGTGTTCATGTCCTTGCCCTTGAGACTCCCGATATTCAAACAACTCGCGGCTAATCATTCCTGTCGTACTAACGATGACATCTTGCTCGGCGGTGTGAGCGGCTACCAATTGAATTGCCTCTTCTCGGGAAAGTTCCAACGGATTGTTACTAACAGAATGCAGTGCGTAGGGTTCAAAGGTGTCCTTCTCCACCACCAGCGCATAGACCTCCTTGGTGTCCTGCATGTGCTGCACCGCCTCTGCAACCTGCGTCCGCATCTGATTCTCGTCCTTGCTGAGAATATCGTACGAGATACCCATGGTTTCTAGAAGAGGCAAGGTGACTTTCCCCTGCTTGACATGTTGCGGCTCGTCATGCACTCCAGGCCGTCCGCGCCAGCCAATCAGCAAGAGGACAGGGATGTTGTAGACTTCTTTGTCCGTCAGCGAGGCCAGGGGGTTGATGATATTGCCCTGACCGGAGTTTTGCATGTAGACACAGGCAATCTGACCAGTAGCCAAATAGTGGCCTGCAGCCAGACCAATTGCGCCTCCCTCATTGGCGGCGATGATGTTGTGCTCGCTATCGCAATGGTCCGCGATATAGGCGCAAATATTCTTTAGAAGCGAATCTGGAACACCGGCAAAGAAATCGATGCCCTGATTCTGTAATGCTTCTATGAAAAACCTAGGTTGTATCATTAGGCTTTTGTTCCTGGGATAAGGGTTAAAATCTCTTTGATAGGCATACAGAACTCGTCGCTTGCCTCTTTGCAGCGCCCGTGTTCCAGGATGCTCTTGGCACAATTGACCATAGCCGGGTAGGCCGAACGCAGCAGGTGGTTAGCATAGATGACGATATTGATGCCCCATTCGGCCAATTCGTCTTCAGTATACTGACTATATGTCGTCGGTACCACAACGATAGGCGTCTTTTGGTTCTTTTCGCGGAAGCGGAGGCAGAATTCCTTAATGTCCATTCCGTCCTTGTTCTTGGAATGAATCATAACTCCGTCAGCTCCGGCCTCAACATAAGCAAAGGCACGTTCGAGGGCATCCTCTACCGACTTGCCCGCAATAAGACTCTCAATCCGGGAGATGATCATGAAGTCATCTGTGATCTGAGCCCGCTTGCCCGCCTGAATTTTGGCGCAGAACCCTTCAATACTGTCTTGGGTCTGGACAGCATCTGTCCCGAAAAGCGAATTTTGTTTCAGGCCGACTTTGTCTTCGATAATAACAGCCGAAATGCCGAGACGTTCGAGCGTACGAACCATGAAGGGGAAATGCTCCACCTTACCCCCCGTGTCGCCATCGAAGATAATCGGCTTGGTGGTGACCTCCAACGAGTCGTTTAGGTCGTGCAGACGAGTCGTCAAATCGACCGCTTCGATATCCGGTTTTCCCTTGCTGGTGGAGTCGGTGAGCGACGAAGCCCACATGCCATCAAACTCCACCTTCATGCCATTCCGTTGGATGGAGGTATTCTCGATGATGAGACCCGTCAGACCATTATGACTCTCCAGAATCCGCACAATCTTCTTGGCACCGATTAGTCGTTTCAAACGCTTCAGACGGACATCCGGTGTGGTACCAATCTCCTTGAGACGCTCATTGAGCATGGTGGACGAAATGCCCTTGGTGTAAGGCACATCAATGACTTGTCCACCCCATTCGGCGAGGCAGTCGATGATGTCCTGGCGTGTCTTCTTCTGAACGCCCTCTTTCCAATCGTCACCATGTACCACGTAGTCGGGATGAAGTTTGCGTAGGTTGGGACGATAATCCAAGGTCTCTTGCGGAATAATCTCGCTGACTCCTTTCAGATTGCTTACCACCAGCGAGCGCTGTTCATAGTTCAGGTACGGAAGGCGCTTGTAACTAGCAATCGCCGCATCGGTCAGAACACCGACTACCACTCGACCTAACTTAGAGGCTTCATGAATAATGTTTAGATGTCCCGGATGAATGATGTCCGCCGACATTCCTACATATACCAATTTTTCGTTCATATTTCTTGTTTACTGCAGTCTACTGTTTCGTTTAGATTTCGTCCTACTTTTCTATCAGACTCTGGATGGCCTGGCAGATGTAGCGGATATCGTCATCGGTGACGAGAGGACCGGCGGGAAGGCACATGCCGACACGGAAGATGCTTTCGCTCACGCCATTGAGGTAGGCGGGAGCATCCTTGTAGACCGGCTGCTTGTGCATGGGTTTCCAGACGGGACGGGACTCGATATTGAGTTGGTCCAGACCGACCCGCATGGCCTCCACGTTGTCGTTCGGCTGGCAATCGGTCGTCGCACTCTTGGCCTCATGGATGACACCTGCTGCTCCTCCGACAGCTCCGGTGACGATAGACTTATACGCATTCTCCTGACCCTTGACCTTCAGGCTCGGGTCGAGCGTAATCGTGCAGAGCCAGTAGTTCGAGTCGTAGTCGCCCGTTGCGGGTTGACTATGAACCGTTACGCCCGGGACGTCCTTTAGCAGCTGCTCGTAGAGCGCCTGCACGTGCTTGTGGTGGGCGATATGCTCGTTCACGATGGTCATCTGACCCCGACCGATACCTGCACAGATATTGGACATACGGTAGTTATAACCAATCTTCTCGTGCTGGTAGTAGGGATAGGACTCGCGATACTGCGTGGCGTACATCATCACTTCGCGCCACTCGTCGTCGCTCGCCGTTATGAGAGCTCCTCCACCCGAAGTGGTAATCATCTTGTTGCCGTTGAAACTGAGCACGCCATACTTGCCGAACGTGCCCAGCACCTGACCTTTATAGCGCGAACCGAAGCCCTCGGCAGCGTCTTCAACAACGGGAATGCCGTACTTATTGGCGATGGCCATAATCTTGTCTATCTGGTAGGGCATCCCGTAAAGCGCCACCGGCACAATCGCCTTGGGGTAGCGGCCGGTCTTGGCCTTGCGGTCGAGGATCGCCTGCTCCAGCAGTTCGGGATCCATGTTCCAGGTGTCCGGCTCGGAGTCGATGAAGATGGGGTTCGCGCCCAGATAAGTGATGGGGTGCGAGGAGGCGCAGAAAGTGAAACTCTGCACGCAGACTTCGTCGCCCGGGCCGACGCCACAATTGAGCAGACCCAGATGGACGGCAGCCGTACCGGCCGACAAAGCAACGACACGCTTCCCTTGTCCCACAAATTCCTCCAGGTCCTTCTCGAAACCATTCACGTTTGGTCCCAAAGGCACGACCCAGTTTTGCTCAAAAGCCTCATTCACAAACTGCTGCTCCTTGCCCGACAGGTGGCATAGGCAAAGCAGAATACGTTTTTCTCTACGTTCCATAGTTATGCTGTTTTAATATCTTCTTTATACGTTATTTTTCGGTTTTGCTCGTCGCCCTCCACAATGAAAATCGGGGTGGCAGGGAGATAGCGATGCACAATTCCGCAGTCGTCCGTCGCTTGCAGATTCGGGTCTTGCATGGCGAGGTCATAAGCCTGCTTAATCAGGCTCAGCCGAAAGGCCTGCGGCGTCTGCGCCCGCATCATCGTACTCCGATCGGGGATATCCTTTATTATTCTCCCCTCGCCTTCGGGAGAGGGGTCGGGGGTGAGGCTATACATCGTGTCCGTCGCCGGCACCGCCACCGTCACCGCCTCGTGGGTCTCCAGCGCCCGGCACACATCCTCTATAATCCGCCGACTCACAAACGGCCTCGCCGCATCATGAATCAGCACATTGCAATTTTGCATTTTACATTTTGCATTTTGCATGAGCCAATCAATCGCATGCACACTGCTCTCCCACCGTTCTTTGCCGCCCGGGACGCACTTCACGCCTTGCACCTGACTCATCCAATCCGGATGCATCACCACGAGGATATCATCGATGCACGCACAGTTTCGAAACGCGTCTATTGCATGCTCCAGTACCGTCCGACCGTCATCCAGGGGCAGCAACTGCTTGGGCGTCGTTCCTCCTACCCTGCTCCCGATTCCTCCGGCTAATATGACCGCAATGTTTGTCAATTTTGAATAATGAATGATGAATTATGAGTTTAGTCGTTCCAAACGTTCCCGCAGCAGTTCCTTATAGGCTTGCTTTAGCTCCTCACTCAGGAAACTGCTGTCGATGCACGCTTCCCACTTAGGGAGGAAAGAGCGAAAGCGCTTGACCACTTGCGCCACATACTTATCCTGTATTCCCAGCCGTGCGGCAAGTTCCACAAAGTCTGCATATTTTATCTTGCGTTTACGACCGTTCAGGGTCAGCGCCAGTTCTTCCGGGTCTTTCGGATTGACGATAACCGCATTCACCAGGTCGTATGCCGGAGTCAGACGATATTCGCCATTCATGTACTGGAGCGAGAAATTCTTGAGGTGCATATCGTTGTTTCCCGTCACAAAGCAGAACAGCACCACCTGGAAATACTCCGTAGCATCCATCAGAGGAAGGGTAGAATAGTTCAGTAGTGCCTTACCAACCTGTTCGTAAGAACTCTTGTATTTCTCCTCTGTCTGCCGCTCGCAAAGTTGACAAAAGTCCTCCTGCGGAATCTTTTCATCCTCCGCCGTGCGGTCAACCCGCTTCGTGATATAACCCAACTCCCCGTCTGCAAGTCGAATCAGGGCATGGGGTACCGTTCGGATTCCTGCTATTTGCGCCAGATGCATGGTCAAATCTTCTATCTCGGGCAGTTGCGCAAAATTCTCCGTTTGAGGCTTGAATATATACGCGCCCCACAGCCCCACAACCGTCAGTCGCTTGCTACCCTTGTGCTCCAGCACATGGAGCGACAGCTTCGGTTGCACACCCGTCAGGGTCGTTTGCGTCTCAATCACCTCGCGCGCCAATTGGTCCATATCCGCCCGTCCGTAATTGAGCGTCGGAGCCGGATTCGAACCGTAGAACTGCTTGGCACACGTGGAGTGATAATCCACCTCCCCTGCATTCAGCGGCTTGTAGCAATAGAGGCAATTACACATACTCTGCCTCCTTTCTCTCTACTACACTCACTGCTCCGATGCAGTCCTTGCAGCATAGCAACAACAGCGAGAATCGGTCTAACATACTGATATCCGTATTGCGCATCGCGATGTCCAGCAACCAACCCTCCGGAATCAGTCCATCGAAGAATGGGAAGAGTACCGGACTCTCGTAGGCCTGCTCCCGCAAGGGAAGCGTCAGACTCACCGGAAGCGCATCCGATTGTTTCCGGTAGTCTTCAGCGTACGTGAAACGATACCCTGCGTCCGTTTCTTCCAGCATACCCGCCCGCTGATCCTTCATATATACATCAGCACTTCTCATGTTGCTTGCGTTCGGCGACCAATTCGTAATCAAACAGATTCAGCAACTGGTTCACCTTATCCACCCGTTGCGAACCGATTCCCTGTTCCAGATTGCGTACCAGGCATAAACCCACACCTGCCCTTAGGGCCAACTCTTCCTGAGTCAAATTGTAGGTCTTCCTTAAGTTCTTTACTGTTTCTGCTATCGTCGCCATACTAAATTATATTTATATCCATATAATTCGCTACAAAAACTATGCCAATTATATGCACTTTCATATAAAACAACTTATTTTTCTCCAATTATATGCTTTTCCATACACTTTAGGTCTTCTTCTATCCAGTCCGTCTTATCATGCACGGTCTCCGGCACAGGTTCGCCTTTGCTTAGGTAGCAGCATTGCATCCCGAGGCGGTAACCGAACTCGATGTCACTCTCCATATCCCCGACCATCAGGACGCTGCGGAAGTCTATTTCCGGATAATCGCGTTTGGCCTGCAGTGCCATACCCGGATTGGGTTTGCGGTTCTCGCCCTCCTTGTCCGTGCATATATAAATATGGTCTATCCTTCCGCCTGCTTCCGCTATATCGCGCAGCATATGTCGGTGCACATCCTCCAGGTCGGTCATCGTAAAGAGTCCTTTGCTGATTCCCCGCTGGTTGCTGATGATACAGATATGCCGGAACTCCTTAGCGGCTTTTGCCAATGCTTCCCTCGCCCCATCTATCCACGTCCACTCATCCCAGCACTTCACGTAATCGTTTGACCGGTAGACGTTCAGCACCCCGTCGCGGTCAAGAAAGAGGTCTTTGCCGTCCTCGAACAGCGTCGGAAACTCCCGTTGCGCCTTGTGATAATCGTCCGGCACACCGATGTCAATGAAGTAGTTCTCGAACCGCCGGCCGAAGCAACGCATCTCTCCGGTCTTGGCTTGGAGTACTTCTTTCTCAAAGGAGAACTTTTCCGGCATCCCGAGCGATAAGAGCCACTTGCGCCGAATCATATAGATTCCTCCATTGATCAGTCCCTCTCCGTCCGGAGTCTCGCTCTTTTCGCGGAAGGCGCTTATCCGACTATCTGCCGCCACTTCCACCCGACCATAACGAGCCGTTTCCTCGACTTGTCTCAGCGCCACACTCACTTCTGCGTGATGGGAGCGGTGGAAGTCCTCCAGCGCCTCAAAGTCTATATCGAACAGCGTATCGCCGTTTAGCACCAGCACATCTTCCGCCTCTGTTTGCTGCATCGCATACGCGATTGCGCCACCTGTCCAGAGGGGAGTCTGCTCGACGGCGTAACTCAGCCGCAGCCGACCGAAAGACGAACCATAGTAGTCCGAAATCTTCTCCGCCAGGTGTCCCGTGGAGAGTACCACATGCTCATAACCCTGTTGCTCCAGGCGCGTGAGCAGGTAACTGAGGAACGGCCTTCCCGCCACCGGAGCCATCGGTTTCGGGATATTTTGACCCAGCACATGCGCGAGGCGTGTGCCGAATCCGCCGGCTAAGATAATCGCTTCCTTCATGCTCCAAAAAATCGCTCTTCCAGCATCAGGCACAGGCAGTGGTACACCGGCAGATGCAGTTCCTGAATCTTATACGTCTCCGTTTCCGGCACGTGGATGCACACGTCCGCAAACTGTTCGAGTCGGTTGCTCTTTTGTCCCGTCAATCCCACTACTTTCAGCCCATTGGCCTTCGCCACCACGGCCGCGTAGAGCACATTGCGGCTATTGCCGCTGGTGGATATCCCGAGGAACACATCCCCCGGTTTGCCGTAGCCATTCACCTGCTGCGCAAAGACCAGCATCGGTTCGCCACTGTCGTTCATGAAGGCGGTGTTCAGTCCCTGATGACCCGTTAGGGCAATGGCCGGAAGGGCTCCCTGCAAGTTGGCCGCAAGCACCGCTCCCATCTCAGGGTCGACGGCTTTCAGTCGCTCGGCCTGATTGGCGTACACTTGTCGTTTGAGCCGGAACTCCTTCATCAGTTCCCCGACTATATGCTCGCTATCGGCCGCACTGCCACCGTTTCCGGCTACGAGCAACTTGCCTCCTTGGGCATAACTGGTGGCCAGAATCTCATACGCCTGCTCTATCTCTGCCGCGCAAGCCGCCAAAGCGGGATAGCGACGAGTCAGTTCCTCAATATGCTTATTCATTTGTACTGTAGGGTTTTGACGTTATCTGTCGGGTAAATCTTCCAGCCGTGGGCGCCGCCGTCGGTGAAGTTAAACGGCATCACGAAGCCGTCGAGTTGCTTCAGCGCTTGAATTACTTCCCACTTCTTCGTGGGCTCCACGACGAACATAATGAATCCGCCTCCTCCGGCGCCACTGACTTTGCCGGCTTTGGCTCCGGCAGCCGTAGCCACCTCGAAGGCCTTCTCAATCACGGGGTTCGTGATGGCATCGGCCATCTGTTTCTTGTCCTCCCAGGCTTGCCCCAGAATGCGTGCGAACTCGTTCATGTCGCCCTTCAGCACCGCCAGTTTCATGTCCTTCGCGCTCTGCTTGATACGGTGCATGGCCTCGATGGACTTCTGGTTGCCGGACGAGGTGTTCTGCTTTTGCTGGTCAATGATCGCCGCACTGCTCCGACTGCGGCCCGTGAAGTACAGCACCATACTCGCCTCCAGTTCGTCCAGCACCCAGCGCTTGATCTTCAGGGGATTGACAATGACCATATCGTTTTGCAGAAACTCCATGTAATTGAATCCCCCGAACGCCGCCGCGTATTGGTCCTGCTTGCCGCCACTGAGGCCGAGGTCTTTTCTTTCTATCTCGTACGCCAGCCGCGCAATCTCGTAGTCGCCCAGCGGCAGTCCGTGCCACTCCACGAAGGCCTTGAGGATGCACACCACCATCGTACTACTGGTGCCGAGGCCGCTTCCTGCCGGAGCATCGTTGTGGGTCGTAATCCGGAAACCCGTAAGGGGCAGATGGAAGTCTGCCATCACCCGGTTGTACACGCCTTTTACGAGACTCGCCTTTCCGTCTATCTCCAGGTGCTCTGCGAGCGGCAGCATCTGGTGCGTTTCGCAGTCATTAGCGACAATCTCGATGGACTTGTTCTCCGTCTCCTCAATCGTGCAATAGGCGTAGAGGTTGATGGTCGCATTCAGAATCAGTCCGCCGTACAGGTCGCTATAGGGCGAGACGTCACTTCCGCCGCCGGCGAGGCCCAATCGTAGGGGTGCTTTACTTCGTATAATCATAGGTCTAAAATAGTTTTCGTCATAATATCCCAGCCGTACTTGCGCTTCTCTTCCGCAATACCGGCTGCAAATCGCTCTTCGTTCTCGTGACTCAGGAAGTCCGTCAACGCATCCGCAATGGCGTCCTTATCCACCTCCGTCACGTAACCCACCTTGCCGTCCGGCACTATCTCCGGCAGACCGCCGACCCTCGTCACGAGCATGGGCTTGCTGAAGTGGTACCCAATCTGCGTCACACCACTCTGGGTGGCACTTCGGTAGGGCTGCACAACGAGGTCTGCCAGCGAGAAGTAGTACCGCACTTCGTCGTTCGGAATGAAATGCGTGTGCCACACGACCGTCTCCTCCAGTCCGAGGGTATGAAGCAGGTTGTTGTATTTTTCTTCGTTCCCGTAGAACTCTCCCGCTACCATCAGTCGCGTTTTCGTCTTATCCACCCGCTTCTCCGCGAAGGCCTGCAGCAGCAAGTCCAGTCCTTTGTAGTCGCGTATCAGTCCGAAGAACAGCAGGTAGCGGTACTGGGGGTCGAGCCCCAAGTGCCGGGCGGCTTCCGCCCGATCAACTTTCTCGCCGAAGTTGTCGTACAGCGGGTGCCGGGCCAGCGGACAGGGCTTGCTCTCCGTGAACTTGCGTAAATCTGCTTGCACGGACTCACTCATCGCCACGAACCCGTCTACCGCGCCCACGAAATAGTGAATCAGCATCTTGTCCCAGAAGTGCGGCTCGTGAGGAATGACGTTGTCCAGAATCGAAATGACCTTCGTCTTGCCGTTGCTCTTCGCGATGCGCGCCACCGTTCCAAAAGCCGGCGCCATATACGGTATCCAGAACTTGATAATCAGTCGGTCGGGGGCTTCCTTCTTCAGTTTCCTTCCCAGTCGTATCCAACTACACATCTCGCAGCTGTTCAGGCTCCGAACGATGTTCAGGTCTTCCGGCTTGGGGTCATCGGAGTATTGCGTCTTGCCGGGAAAGAGGAAGGACGGGTATTGCATCGTGAAGGTCTCGATTCGCACTTCGTGCCCCTCGGCCCGGAACTGCCGCGCCAGTCGCTCATTGAACGCCGCCAGCCCTCCCCTGTACGGCCATGCTGTGCCTAAGATAACTATCTTCATACTATACCATCAAATATAATCCATTTTTGAACTACCTGTAAGGGACTGTCCCCCAGAAGGGTAGATTTACCTACCCGGCGGGACTGTCCCTGGAGGGTAGTGAAAAAAACAGAAGGCGGGAAGAACCCATATATCGTGCTTCCACTTCCCGACATCGCCGCATACTCGGCTCCGGCATCTACGAGCGCCTGCTTAATCTCCCCCAACTCCGGGTGCGCCGCGAACACCGACTCCTCAAAGTCATTGCGAGGACTACCTATAGGGGACAGTCCCTGATGGGTAGATTTACCTACCACAGCGGGGACTGTCCCTGGAAGGTAGTCCTCGCGAGGGGTAACCCCCGAATACGCCTCTTTCGTGCTCACATGCACGTCCGGTTTGACCATCACCAGTCGGTATCCATCCCACCGATGGTACTCCACCGGCTCCAGCACGTCGCCTATTCCCGTGGCGTGGCAGGGGGTGTTGTACGCAAAGAACGCGCAATCGGCTCCGAGAACACTCACGGTCTTGGCCAATTCCTCCCGGCTCAGTCCCAGCCCATAAATCTCGTTCAGTGCCTTCGCCATAAACGTCGCATCTGCGCTGCCGCCTCCCAGTCCGGCCCCAAAGGGGATATGCTTGCTCAGTTTCACGTGCACCGGCCTGACCTTCTCCGGATAGAGCCGTTCCATCAGTCGGTAGGCCTTCGCCACGAGGTTCTCCTCTGCCGCGCAATCCACCGTTATCCCCTCCTGCTCCAGCCGGAACTCCTCCGCCGGCTCGACTTCCAGTGTGTCGTGCAGCCCGTACACCGGATAGAACAGCGTATCGAGGTCGTGATAGCCGTCCTCGCGCTTGCGCACCACCGCCAAGCCGATATTGATTTTGCAGTTCGGGTACAGGGTCATAGCACGATATTCATTTTAGTTATGTCACCCGCAACGAACGCCAGCACATTGTCCGCCACGTTCTCGCACATAGCGATGCGTCCTTCCCACGTGCCCGTCCCCGTATGCGGCGAGAGGACGATGTTATCGAGGCTCTTCAGCGCCTCGCTGATATGGGGTTCTGTCTCGTATACATCTAATGCCGCCCCTGCAATCGTCCCGTTTCTCAGTGCCTCCACCAGGTCTGTCTCGCACACATGGGCTCCCCGGGCGGTGTTGATGAGGTACGCAGTCGGTTTCATTTTCTTCAGTTCCGCCGCACCAATCAGGTGGTGCACCTCCGGTGTATAGGGCAGATTGAGCGATACGTAGTCCGATTCCTTGAGCAGCGTCTCTTGGTCGACATACTTCGCGTAGTCCACTTTCAGGTCGTGGCGGTTGTGGTACATCACGGTCATCCCACTCGCAATTGCCCTTCTCGCCAGCGACCGACCGATATTCCCCATCCCGATAATCCCCAGGGTCTTGCCGTACAGGCTGTGACTCAGGTTATGCATCACACCCATCGACTCTGCCGTTCCTTCCCGCAGCTGCCGGTCAAACAGACTCACTTTCCTCGCGAGAGCCAGCATCAGCGCAAACGCCAGTTCCGCTGTCGGTTCAATCACCGGATCAGGCGTGTTCGTCACGCGGATGCCCCGCTCGCGGCAGGTGGCGAGGTCGATGTTATTGAACCCAACCCCCAGATTGGCGATGAGTCTGAGCTTCGGTGCCCGCTCAATCATCTCCCGCCTCACGGGAAAATCGAAGGTGGAGACGATAACCTCCGCCTCGCTAAGTTCGCTCGTCGTCCGAAATCCCGCCAGTCGCCTCAACCCCTCTTCGGGCAATTTTGTTGTATAATAGATGCTCAACATATCCTTTTGCGCGCAATATACCCATTGCGGGTGCAAATATACAAAAAAAAATTGACATTTGCAAGCAATTTGTGATTTTCTGCAAAAAAAATGTACAAAACACTTGCATATATCAAAAAAAAAGTGTATCTTTGCAGTCAATTTAGAGAAGGTAACCGTCTAGTTACTAACCAGAAAGTTACTAACCATCGACTAACGAGAAAGGACGCAAAGAAATGGACTCGAATTTTGACAACCTATTTGTCTATGGAACAGCCACTTATGGCGACTGCTTCATGGACCGCGAGCAGGAGACACAGCAACTGACGCAGAACTTTCTGCACGGGATGAACACCATGTTGATTTCGCCTCGTCGTTGGGGGAAGACCTCCCTCGTTCAACATGCGGGAGAGCAGTTGTGTAACCAGGCAGGAATGAAGATAGTCTATATCGACATATTTGCCTGTCGCTCAGAGGACGACTTCTACCAGACCTTTGCGACCGAAGTGATTCGTCAGACGAGTAGCAAAATAGAGGAACTTCTGGAGAATGCCAAGCATTTCCTATCCGGGTTGTCGCCCAAGATTACCCTTAGTGCCGACCCGCTGAATGAAGTCTCGTTCTCGTTCGAGCCCAATTGGAAACCCTACACAGACGAGGTTCTCAATCTGCCAGAGCGGATAGCCGCAGAGAAGGGGATACACATCGTTGTCTGCATTGACGAGTTTCAGCAAATCGGAGAAATGCCCAATTCGCTGGTTCTGCAGAAGAAACTCCGCACCGCCTGGCAGCACCAACGCCTGACGCATTATTGCCTCTATGGCAGCAAGCGGCACCTGCTCATGAAGATGTTCTGCAAGCCCAGCTACCCGTTCTATAAGTTTGGAGACACCATCTTCCTGGAGCGCATCCCGACCGAATATTGGGTCAAGTACATCCAGTCGCGTTTTGCCATCTCCGGAAAGGAAGTGAGCGCCGGACTATGCGAAGATATTTGCGACTATGTCGAGAACAACTCCTCCTACGTGCAGCAGCTGGCCTGGTTGCTATGGAACCGCACAACAAGGCAGGCAGATGCACAGGCTCTGACGCAGGCGAAGGAAGACCTGATGCGGCTCAACCATGTCCTCTTCCAGAGTTATACCGATTCGCTCAGCGGTTATCAGATGCGGCTGCTGCTGGCTATCGCCGCCGGGCATGGAGGCGAGCTCTCCACCCAAGCCGTCATCAGTCAATTCCGGCTGGGCTCGACGGCTAATGTCGCTAAACTGAAGTCCGCGCTGGAGGAGAAGGAGCTCATCGAATCCGGCAAAGTCTGCGAGTTTTCCGACCCGCTCTATAAACGCTGGCTGGTAAAGAATCTATAATGTATGCCACTTAAAGTTTTCGTATCTTTGCACTCAAAATTCAAATACCATGGATCAAAAAGCTCTCGATTTCATCTTCTCTACCCGCCAACTCACCGACTACCGCGAAGATTGGCCGGGAGGTGTGAAAGGATGTCTGTTCTACGTATCGGAACAGGGATATCCCTGTTCCGTCATTCTGGACACCCCATGGCGGAAGGGTACAACGTGGATAAACAACTACCCTCTGCTACCCGTCGAACTCGAAATGGTTAATGAAATCGTATTGAACCCTTGTTTGGAAGTAAATAAGGATAAATACAAAGAGCGGAAAGTGGTCTGTGGCTATCCGGCACTGTTAATATCTTATTTATTCTCCGACGCAATCGTTATGACAATGGAAGAATTTCGGTCAGCATCTAAGGAGATTTGGGATTATTACATGAGCAAAGATGAGGACGATAATGATTTCAATTTAGAGGTACGATTTATATCTATATTGGGTGTTTCCCATTTCGGAGACGACCCTAAAATCAAGGCTATTGAAAAGTTAATTCCAGCAGGAGAACTACTGAATTTTCAAACTCTTCCCAATCTGATTTACTCCACCACTTGTGCTATGATTGAGCCTCGAGTGGAAGAAAAGTTCAATATGCTCACACCCCAAAATTTGATCAATTTTGAGGATTTTCACTTAACCTTACCGGATCACCCTGACTTTGAAATTGACATCCCCGTCGAATACGATGATTTAAATGATAATCAGATTTTCCCGGAAGGAGCACCCAAAAGTGAGAAATATTTGGTAAAAGGAGACGCAGTATACCTACAATATTATGCCGACTCTAAAGTTCTGGTCAAGACTTATAAAGCCCCAGATTGCTACGAACGAGTTCTTGAAGACCCTAACGACTGGCACGATAACTATAGCGAATATATTTACCCTTATGAACAAGATGGAGACCTTCTTGCAATAGAGTTTGTAGCATGCCTAATCAGTTATTGCGCTTGCTTAAAAATGAGACAAAATAGCCAGTTTGGATGGAGCATCAATCCCGATTCCTTCGGAGAAACTTGGATGATTTCATTGAAAAACGTGAAGATAAGCTGTAATATCATTGAGTTTTATGAACTGTACTTCGAGGATTATCTGAAACGTTATACCGACGACCACCTCGATGATCCTGATTTTTGTCTTATGACTGAGGATGATCGCAAGCTAACTGCCATACAAAACAGCATAGCCGTAGAAGAAGATTACAAGGAAATAAACAAGGATATCCTCCCCTACCTTTCTGCCGAACAACTCTCCCAAATCGATAAATACGAGGCAGGCTTCCTGACCTTCCTTAAGAACAAAATTAAGGAATTGAAGCCTAAAAAGGTTATATACTCCTCTCAGACCAACATGCTCCCTCCCGAGAATAACTATCAAGCGGTAATCGAATGGCTCGACAGGCAGAAGGAGCAAGGACATGATTACCTCGCTGAAGCCAGAGGAAATCGTAGCCGAATGTGTCGGGACATATCCCCTATCCTCGGTTGGACTGTAGATGACAATTCACTCGGCCACGCCATCAAACGACAATAAAATTCACAAAAAAATACAAATAGGGACAAAATAGGGACAACTGTCCTTGGATGTCCCCAAAATAAAGTGTAACTTTGCACCGTCTTTCGCAAGAGAGGCGGTGTTCTTTTTCTTTTTGTTCTAACGAGCGAGCCCCTAACAGGGAAGGATAGCACAGGAGGGACTGTCCCCCCAGAAGGGTAGATTTACCTACCCGTAGGGACTGTCCCTAATGTGCGCCTTCCCCCCACCGAGCCACCGCAAAAAAAAAGAAAAAAGAAAAGCAAAAGAAAAGTAGCAAAAGAAAAATAAAATAAAAAATAAAATTCCTGGTTCTCTGTCTGGTTCTCGGTGTACGGGTTCTCAGTACTCAAGAACCAAGAGAAAGAACCAAGAGAAAGAACCACACCCGAGAACCACACCCAAGAGAACGGGAACAGCGAGAACCACGTCCGAGAACCTGGCAAAGAACTAAATTTATAATATTAATTTTTTTAAGAACCTATGACACAGAACCTAACAGCTGAACAAAAAACAAAAGCATTTTGGGAGAAGTATTTCGTCGACCGCGGAGTCATTGCCGAGCAGGGGGCCAAATTCTGGAGCAAGCAGGAGCACAAGTACCACTGGAAGAGCCAATTCGACTACTTCGCCCAAGCCGATGCCTGGATTGAAAAGGCAATGCCTGAGGAGCGTATCTACCGCCAACCGCTCTGGCAACCGCAAGGCAGAACCGACAACGAGCGATTCATGTACGCACAAGCATGCATCGGCAAGGAATACGACTGCCCCGGCACCTGGACTCCGGAAGACCAGGAACGTATTCGCGCTTGCATCCGAAACCGCGGACAATGGCCTGCCTATTAACCAATTTCGTAAGCTAATCGTAAGCAAATCCTAAGCAGAACGAACTTTTAACTTTTAACATTTAACATTTAACATTTAAAATTATGGCTAAACTTAAATTCATTGACATCATTGCCTTCGCTATCGGCAAACTAAAGATGGGTAGCGACACCCACTTCCGGCACGACAAGTCCGGCACCCTCTACACCTGCACCCGGAGGGAGAACTACCAGCACTCCCGCTCCGAGGCTCAACGGGCTATGCGTGCTGCCTTCGGTGCTCGCAGTCACGCCGTCAAGCTCTGGCTCCAGGCAAACCAGAACCCTCCCTCCGACGCCTACCTCCGCCTCCGCCACGAGTTCGAAGCCCAACTCAGCACCACCCACACCACAACCGCCACCCACACCAACGCCCAGCACCGCTACACCCGCTTCCGTCCCTTCCTCATGTCCCGCCTCCCCCTGCCGTAGTCCCTGCCCTAGTCCCTGCCATGTCTCTGCCCTTGCCTCTGTCCTTGCCTCTGCCGCAGCACCAGGGTATCTCTAATGTACCGCTAAAGTGAGGCCAAGAAAACACCAAGAGCCGCTCGTGGGCGGCTCTTGGTGGATAGATAGGTGGATAGATATAAGTAGGTGCTTAGGTGGCTTGCTTACAGCTTGCGGCAAATCATCATTGTTGAGTCAGGTTATAGTCCAACACATCTGTTACAGAATAAACCTTACCCATATTCTCGAAAGTGAAGTATTGATCATCCAACACGAACCATTTATTCCGCTCCTTCACAGGCATACTATGGATATCCCGAAAGGCAGTTACAGGAACAAGCACTTCGCGACCATCCGTCAAGTAGACAGCCATCTTTCCACGCCTCTCCGTGAAATTCAGTCGTTTGATTCCGACATGTACGTTAGACATCTTGCACATAAGCTGTTATTTTAAGTTTATCTCAACCGCCGAAGTCTTTTTCCCTTCAAAAGACTTAATCAATTGATCGTTAATAAAGTTCCAATTGTCATTAATAATCTTCACCAGCAGTTCGTTTTCCTTGGGCGACAATTCCGAATCAGCAATCTCAACATTCCTTTCTCCATTAGATTCCAACCAAACTTTAGCAACAGAATGCTTCGCTCTCGCGCCTTTCAATCGTGGGAACACGTGTACATGCTTTCGATTATCATTCTTGTCTATAGGGATTGAGACAAGCACATAAGCTCGAAGAAACAAGTACAAAAGAGCCAGTTGTCCCATAAATTCTCAGATATTTTGCAATTCGGTTGCAAAGGTACAAAAAAAAATTGACATTTGCAAGAGTTTTGGAACTTTTCTGCGTTTTTATTCCGCTGCCCCCTGTTTGCTCCTCCGCAAAAACATCAAGAGCCGCTCGGTGGGCGGCTCTTGGTGGGTAGATAGGTGGATATATAAGTTGGTGCTTAGTTAGCTCCCTTTACAACTTCCGGCCATTCGCATCGTAGAGGTCATCGCCACGACGGATGACGAGGCGACCATTCAGGAAGAACTTAGATGCAGCGCTAGGAGCAGACACTTGTTCCACATCCGTTGATACTTGAGCAAATTCCGCCACATAGGAGGCATCTCCGCCAATCGTAACCAGACGGGGGTTCTCCGTATTGCCGTCAGTCCATTGGGTAAACTGTTGATCCACATCCGCATGAGCCATTAGCATTACCTTCTGTCCATAGGGCGCAATCAGTTTGGTGGGATTGCTGCACGGAGAAGCATCAATGGATACGGTAAAGTAATCTACAGAGAATTCTGCCGTAAAGGACGAGTCCTGCGAAGCGGTTATCAGGCGGGGATTATCCGTATTTCCATCACTCCAACGCGTGAAGTGATGCCCAACCAAGCTCTGGGGAGCTATCAATATGCGTACGCCCACGGGAAGCTTAATGGTTTGAGGGGTTGCGCAATCGGCTCCATAGAACCGGATGGTGCAATTCTCTGCCATCAGTGACATAGCCGTAATGAGCAGGGCGCAAAGTATATATATTCGTTTCATTGTATACATGTATTTTTAAACAAACACAATTTAAGGGATCACGCACACCGCGCGGACGGGATGTCCGGTAAAACGCGAAGCATGCCCCCCAGAAACACCATCCTTTGTAAACTTAACTCCGCGTCTTGCATGAGTTGGTAGGACATTAAGAGTTGATGACCAATAGTCGCCTATATTTGTATTGTCTAACACCTCAGCACGGGATCCGGACACCGGAAGGAATATGGAGTTTCCATTTACCTTACTGGTTACCAGATAACCGCTTCTCACATTCTGAGTTGTCCAAGTCCAGGTGCAATTGCTGCGCAGTTCCAGCCACTCGGCCTCCGTAGCCATACGCCAACTACCGCCCCAATTGACATGAGCGGCATCGTCAGCGAGCTCCAGTGTGGTCTTGTTATCCACCGGACCGTATGTAGCATCGGTGTTATACTTGGTCAGGGTTGTATCTCCTTCCGTAGGAATCGAGACATACTTGTATTTATACCATTTATAGGCATCTTTAGTTTCCACCTCTCCCCAAGCGTAATAATTGCCCACACTATCCGGAT